>Ga0210050_1000139_pt1 | contig 96799 bp, 107 predicted proteins | sample CryGey132114_all_FD_185463 | JGI IMG/M metagenome (GOLD analysis project Ga0210050, IMG submission 185463) | Groundwater microbial communities from aquifer - Crystal Geyser CG22_combo_CG10-13_8/21/14_all (SPAdes) (version 2) | ecosystem: Environmental > Aquatic > Deep subsurface > Groundwater ... | reverse complement strand
TTAGAAACTTTAAGAATTGGCTCAGAGGTGTGCATTCATACTGTGACAAGAAATATTTGCAAAACTACATCAATGAGTACTTCTTCAGATTCAACAGAAGAAATCACAGAGAATCAATACTCGATAGGCTTATCGAAAGATGTGTAAGTACAAGCCCAATCACTAGAAGAGACATAATTCTTGCGACTTAAATGAGTAACCCTATAATTAAGAATTCTTATTGTCAGGATTCGATATCTTAGACTGCCAATTTAAGTGATGTTATGGAGTGGATCGTAAATTTCTTTAATGACATTCCCACCGAATTTCGAGCAGGAATTCTAATAGGGGGTGTTGTGATTTTCTGGGTGATTGAAGGCACATTGCCGCTGTTTAGTTTTCAATACAAAAAAGTACGCCATGCAGGATTGAACCTGTTTTTTACCCTGACGACAGCGGTTATAGGCTTTGGACTTGCTGGCGTTTTATTGGCTGCTTCGGATATGGTCGCCAACAATCAATTTGGGCTATTGTATATAATTGAATTGCCATTATGGGGTCAGTTGGTACTTGGGCTCCTTTTACTCGATTTTATTGGTGCTTATCTAGTTCACTACACCGAGCACAAAGTAAAATGGATGTGGAAGTTTCATTTGGTGCATCACTCTGATACCACGGTAGATGTTACCACAGGCTTAAGGCATCATCCAGGGGAAACAGTTTTTAGGATTGGCTTTACTATTTTGGCCGTAATTGTAGTTGGGGCACCGATGTGGCTCATTATGCTTTATCAAAGCGTTTCTGTCTTATTTGCCCATATTACTCATGCGAACATAAAAATGCCTAAAACGATAGATCGTGCCCTTTCATGGGTTTTTGTTACTCCACTGATGCACAAGGTACACCATCATTATACCCAGCCCTTAACGGACACCAACTATGGCAATATCTTTTCGTTTTGGGATCGAATATTTGGGACTTTTGCGCAGGTAGAAGATACAACCGAACTGATCTATGGCATTGATACGCATATGGACTCTGAAGAAAATGATCGCATGAGTAACTTACTCAAAATTCCTTTTCAGCCTTATAGAACTCCAGAGGGTACTAAGTTTGGAAAGTTAAAAGAAGGGAATTGAAATGCTACCCATAGAACAAAAATCCATCGCCTATTTGACAAGTCAATTTTCTCAAAACGGAACGGTTGAATTGGTTACCATAAGACCGAAAAGGGGAGAATTACCAGTAATCGTTCAAGAGGTGGAGGCCATTGTAGATCGAGGCCTTGATGGTGACCATTATGCATCCAAAGGTGGCAAACGCCAAGTCACTTTGATTCAAGCAGAGCATATTGCCGCGGTGAGTTCCATGCTCGGAAGAGAGATGATTGATCCTTTATCGCTTAGAAGAAATGTCGTTGTGCATGGTATCAACCTTCAATCCTTAAAGGGGAAACAGTTTAAATTAGGTGAAGCTATTTTGGAGCATACTGGTGATTGTCATCCTTGTTCTCGGACGGAAGAAAACCTAGGAGAGGGTGGTTACAATGCAATGAGAGGACACGGAGGCATTACGGCCAAAGTGATTTCTTCAGGGGTAATTCGCAATGGTGATTCTCTTGAACCCATTTCTTAATTCAGCTTTAAACTTTGTCTAAAATCCAGAACAAGGAACCGTTCCGTATATGCTTTTAGCTAAATTGGATCAAGTGAAAATCAGCATTATTATTCCTACACTAAATGAAGCCAAAGTCATTGGTAGTTTAATTGCCAAACTCAACGAGCAATGCCGAGGTAGGGAGATAGAGATCATAGTTGCAGATGCTGAGAGCCAAGATGGGACTGCAAATATTGCCAGAGCAGCTGGTGCCAAAGTGATTACCGGGCCTGCCTGTTGCCGAGCCAAGCAGATGAATGTAGGGGCAAAAATTGCCAAAGGCGAGGTGCTTTACTTCGTTCATGCGGACCTTGTTCCTCCAGATTCTTTCTTCGATGATATTCTAACAGCAGTTGAAAATGGTCATCGCTATGGCTGCTACCAAGTAACTTTTGATCGACCTGTGCCAGGATTAAAATTCAACAGCTCACTTTCCAAGTATCAAGGCATCTTTTTCCGGGGGGGTGACCAAACACTCTATATGACCCGTGACTTTTTTGATTTGATTGGAGGCTTTGATGATGACACCGTGATTATGGAGGATTATGAAATTTTACTTCGCGCCAGAAAACATGAGAAAATTCATATCATGGATGAAAAGGTAATTATTTCTGCCAGAAAGATGGAAGCCAATAATTACTTCAAAACCAATGTGATCAATGTATTGGTATTTGTATTGTTCTTCCTAGGTGCTTCTCAAAAAACGCTGGTAAATATTTATCAGAAGTATGTGAAAGGGGCTAAGTATAAATATAAGGGGAATTAAGCACAGAATTTGATTATCGCAAAAATGGGATTGCAGGCACCAATAATATGCTTTTGTCCAGTTGACTTCTCACAACTGACATAATAGTGAATACCACATTGTAACCGTAAAGTAGAGCCAACTTCCAAAAAGCATTGAAAATATTATCCATTTCCGTATCGCTAGAAATGCCAAATCCTAAGAACAGATTGCCAAAAGACATCATAAAGAACACAAGGAAAGCCAATAGCCAAGTGATCTGAAAGTTTAGAATAGCTTTGCCCGCAACGTTTACACCTTTCACTTTATCTTTCTTAAAAATCCATAATATAAGCGGAAGAATAATGGCCAATAACGGATGTAGGAACATGCCTAGTGGTGAAAGATAAAGTAGGGCCAAATAACCACGATCCTCGGCCTCTGCCCAATCCAAGAGCTCATCTGGCGAAACATCTAAAGCCTTAGACAATCTTTTTAGTGTATCACCCCTGGGCGCTGTTTCACCAGATTCAATTCGTTGGATAGTTCTTAAGCTAAGACTAGCCTTTTCGGCTAACTCCTCTTGCGAAAGTCCTTTTCGTTTTCTCAGTTCCTTTACTTTTTTACCTAGTTCCATTGAATGTATTTTTATTTCAAAAATAGAAAGGAAGCTAAAAAAAGATAGTGACAGAAACACGACTTTTATGCGCCAAGACTAGGAGAGTATCAAGATCTTATCCAAGCATGAAAAAAGCAGCCCTTTCGAGCTGCTCTTGTCGTAATTCGTCAATCCTAATTCTTAATTAAAAGAAGCCAATTTCTCTTCTAACACCTTAATTTTCCCTTCGGCATCGGCTTGTTTGGCCTTTTCTGTAGCCACAACTTCTGCTGGAGCACCTGCTACAAAGCGCTCGTTGCTAAGCTTTTTCATTACTGAGTTCAAGAAACCTTTGGTATACTCAATCTCTTTAATGAGTTCGGCTTTTTCTGCTTCAACATCAATGGCGCCTTCTTCCATTGGAATAAAGAACTCATCAGATTTGATTATAAAACCCACCGCTCCATTGAGTTTTTCATCCGTGAAGGTAAGTTGATCGATATTGGCCAGCTTTTTAATGATGCTCTCAAACGGTTTATAAGCATCGTTATCTTCAGCTTTGATCGATAAATCAAGTGCCTTTTTCGGTGAAATTCCTTTTGATGAACGCAAGTTTCTAAGGTTAGAAACCAACTCAAAAACGATTTCAGATTGCTTGTTCAGTTCGTCATCAGAACCACCAATCACTGGCCAAGTAGAAACAATAATATCTTGTCCTTCGGCCCTCTCTCTTAATTCGCTCCAGATTTCTTCAGTAATAAAAGGCATAAATGGATGAAGTATTTTCATGATCTTCTCGAAGAAATTCAAGGTCACCTCATAAGTGGCCAAGTCAATCGGCTCACCAAACGCAGGTTTGATCATTTCTAAATACCAAGCGCAGAAGTCGTTCCAAATCAACTTGTAGGTTGACATCAAGGCATCCGACATTCTGAATTTATTGAAATGATCTTCAATTTCAGCCAAAGCCGCATTGAAGCGCGAATCGAACCAACGGATGGCGGTTTGATTTTCTACACCTGTGGTTGTTTTTCCTACTTCCCATCCTTTGACCAAACGGAAGGCATTCCAGATTTTATTAGCGAAGTTTCTTCCTTGCTCTACCAACTTTTCATCATACAACAAGTCGTTACCTGCTGGTGAGGAGAAAAGCATTCCTGTACGGACAGCATCAGCGCCTAATTCTTTGATCAAGTCCAAAGGGTCGGGAGAATTACCCAAAGATTTGGACATTTTTCTGCGTTGCTTGTCGCGAACAATTCCCGTGAGATAAACATGTTTAAATGGTTTCTCATCGGTGTATTCATAACCCGCAATGATCATTCTTGCCACCCAGAAGAATAAGATTTCTGGAGCAGTTACCAAGGTAGAAGTAGGGTAGAAGTAGTCTAATTCGGCATTCTTGCCTTTGATGATTTTACCAGTTTCTCTGTCGAAACAAGAATCATCGAAACCATTGAAAACGGCCATTGGAAAAAGCCATGACGATGCCCAGGTGTCCAAAACATCTGGGTCTTGCCTTAAATCTTCAGCATTTAATTTACTGTTTCCAGATTTAGCTTTTGCCAATTCGAGGGCTTCTTCGGCCGTTTCAGCAACTACAAAGTCGTGTTCGCCCGCGCCATAGAAATAAGCCGGGATTTGTTGTCCCCACCAAAGCTGGCGTGAAATACACCAATCACGAACACCTTCCATCCAGTGGTTATAGGTATTCTTGAATTTGGCTGGAAGCAATTCAATTTCATCGTTCATCACCACTTTGTGAGCGGTGCGCGAAATTTTTTTCATTTTGATGAACCACTGCAAAGAAAGCTTTGGTTCAATCACGGTATTCGTTCTTTCCGATCGGCCAATTCTGGTAGTAAACTCTTCGAAACCGATATAATAACCCGCTTCTTCTAAATCCTTCACCATTACTTTTCTGGCCTTGAAACGCTCCATGCCCACGTATTTTGGTACGCCACATTTCTCATTCAAAGTACCATCGAAGTCGATGGTATCGATAACTTCTAAGTTATGTCGTAAGCCAATTTCATAGTCATTTGGATCGTGGGCAGGTGTTACTTTAAGGCAGCCTGTTCCAAATTCAATTTCTACGTAATCGTCCGCAATGATTGGGATTTCGCGATTCACGAAAGGCACAATGGCGGTCTTGCCAATTAAATGCTGATAGCGTGCATCTTTAGGGTTAACAGCGATTGCGGCATCCCCTAAAATGGTTTCTGGTCGCTGTGTAGCAATCACTACCTTTTCATCAGAATCCTTAATGCTGTATTGAAACTTATAAAGCTTTGAAACTTCATCTTGATCGGCATAGATCACCTCTTCGTTCGAAACGGTAGTTTGGGCTTCAACATCCCAGTTCACCATGCGCAAATCGCGGTAGATATAACCCTTATTATAAAGGTCAACGAAAACGCGCAATACTGCTTTGTGATAACCTTCATCCATGGTAAAGGCAGTTCTTTCCCAGTCGCAAGAAGCGCCTAGTTTTTTCAACTGCTCTAGGATGATGCCACCATACTTTTCTTTCCATTCCCAAGCATGGGTAAGAAATTCTTCACGAGTTAAGTCAGATTTTTTGATGCCTTTTTCACGAAGCATCTTCACAACTTTCGCTTCAGTAGCTATCGAGGCATGGTCAGTGCCAGGCACCCAACAAGCCTCTTTGCCTTCCATACGTGCCTTTCTGATCAATATATCTTGGATAGTATTGTTCAGCATGTGGCCCATATGAAGTACTCCCGTTACGTTGGGAGGAGGAATAACTATAGAGTAAGGTTCCTTATTCGGGTTGACCTTTGCGTGGAAATAGCCTTTGGCCATCCAGTGTGCATACCATTTGTCTTCTACCTCGCTGGGGTTATACTTCGTTGAAAGTGACATTTTCTTAAATCTGTAATTGAGGCGCAAAAATAGGATTATTAGTCCATAGTGCATAGCCAAAAAAGAAGGGTTTTGAGATTTGATTCTCGCATTTCAAAATCAATCCATGGGCTAAAGTTCGATTTGATCCTTAACTTTGATTCGAAATTAGGCTCATATGAAAATTAAAGCGAACGACCCCAAATTGTCTACTTGGGTGGAAATCCCTGAAAACTCTGACTTCCCCATCCAAAACCTTCCTTTCGGGATCTTTAAAACGGATTACCTGGCCCCGGGAGCGGGGGTGCGTATTGGCGATTTGGTGCTCGACCTTACTTATATGTATGAGAATGGCTATTTCGATGGGCTTGAATTGCCAGCAGGTATTTTCAATCAAGCTTATTTAAACGATTTTATGGCCTTAGGAAAGGCCAAAACTCGTGAGGTAAGAAATAGAATTTCGGAATTACTCAGTGCCGAGAACGATGAGCTTAGGGATAATTTTGCGGTGCGTGAATTGTCTATGATTCCCATGGATGAGGTGGAAATGTTGATTCCAGTGCGCGTGCCTAACTATACCGACTTTTATTCTTCAGAAGATCATGCACGTAATGTGGGCACCATGTTCCGTGACCCCAAAAATGCATTGATGCCCAACTGGAAGCATTTGCCTGTGGCATATCATGGCAGGGCTTCAAGTATTGTAGTTTCAGGAACTGACTTTCACAGACCTAAAGGCCAAACCAAGGCCGATGACGCTGAAATGCCTTCTTTCGGGCCTTGTCGTTTGCTCGATTTTGAATTGGAAATGGCCTTTATCACTTGCAAAGAAAATCCGATGGGCACTTCAGTTTCTGCCAAAGAAGCAGCTGATTATATATTTGGATTCGTCATTTTAAATGATTGGTCAGCCAGAGATATTCAGAAATGGGAATATGTGCCATTGGGTCCATTTTTAGCAAAGAATTTTGCCTCTCATATTTCGCCATGGATTGTGACTATGGATGCCCTTGAGCCTTTTAAAGTGGCTGGCCCTAAGCAAAATCCAGCAGTACTTCCTTATTTAAAAACTGAAGGGAGCTTGCATTATGATGTCAAGCTTGAGGTGCAGATTAAACCAGAGAAAGCTGAGCCAACTGTGGTTAGCAATTCCAATTTTAAGTACATGTATTGGAATGTAAACCAGCAAGTAGCGCATCATACTAGCAATGGTTGCAATCTTCAAGTAGGCGATCTCTATGGTTCTGGTACTATTTCTGGACCCAAACCTGAGGAATTTGGTTCTATGCTAGAGATCACATGGCGTGGAGAAAAGCCAGTGAAAATGAAGGATGGCTCAGAACGGAAGTTCATTCAAGATGGGGATACCGTGATCATGTCTGGCCATGCAGTAAAAGATGGCGTCCGCATTGGTTTTGGTGAAGTGCTGGCCAAGGTGCTGCCCGCCAACTGATTTAAAATGATCGATTAATTCGCTTTATTAGGTTGATGGATTTCAAACCATTCTCAACCTTATGAAAACTTCGAAACCAAAATTGATCATAACATGGATTTTAAGGCTAATTGCCGCGATTATCATGTTCCAAACCTTATTTTTCAAATTCACAGGAGCCGAGGAATCGATCTACATTTTTAGCCAAATCGGTATGGAACCTTGGGGGCGCTACTTGGTCGGGGTCACCGAACTTATCGCTAGTGTCATTTTACTGACAAGATGGTACGGATTAGGTTGTTTGATGGGAGCGGGTGCAATGTCAGGTGCCATTTTCTTTCATTTGACCAAGTTGGGTATCGAAGTGCAAGGCGATGGCGGTTATCTTTTCGCGCTAGCAATTATTGTATTTGTAAGTTGTAGTATCGCATTACTTCTTAATTTTGATTCAAATAAGCAGCAATTGCTCAGTTTGATTAAGAAAGCTTAGGTTTTGGGTTGGTTCAACGCTTGATCTAAGGTAAAGCGTTTATTATGAGAATCGACCCAAAAGAAACCCCCACTGGTAAACTACACGGTTTAATGCTTGGTACTATCGCACCAAGACCGATAGCTTTTGCCAGTACCATCGATAAGCAAGGGAATGTAAACCTCAGCCCTTATAGTTTTTTCAACGTTTTTAGTTCAAATCCACCAACGCTAATCTTTTCTCCAGCCCGAAGGGTAAGGGACAACACGATTAAGCATACGCTCGAAAATGCGCTTGAAACCAAAGAGGTGGTCATCAATATTGTAAGCTATCCAATCGTTGAGCAGATGTCACTTTCAAGTACAGAGTATGAGAAGGGAGTAAATGAATTTATTAAATCAGGACTTACCCAAGTGGCCTCTGAGCATGTGAAACCACCAAGGGTAGGTGAAGCAATCGCTGCTTATGAGTGCAAAGTGAAGGAAGTAATAGCCTTGGGAGATCAAGGTGGTGCGGGCAATTTGATCATTTGCGAAGTGCTTTTGATTCACATCAAAGATGAAGTACTTGACGATTCTGGAATGCCCGATCCATTCAAAACAGATTTAGTAAGTAGGATGGGCGGGGACTGGTATTGTAGGGCCAATGGCGAGGCTATCTTTGAATTACCAAAGCCCAATAAAAACATCGGCATTGGATATGATCAAATTCCAGAGGCCATCCGCAATAGTTTGGTGCTGACTGGCAATAACTTGGGTAGATTAGGAAATATTGAGAAAATCCCAGATTTTGATGCCGTCAAGGAGTATTCTGATTCAGCAGTAATAGTAGAAATTTTTGAACGTTTTAAGAACGATGGTGAATCTTTAGAGTATCATTTGCATACCTTAGCGCAGGATTTATTAAAGGAAAATAAATTGGAGGAAGCATGGCTTACTCTATTACAACAGATTTAGAAACTATAACCTAACCCAAATTTTAAGAGAAATGAAAAGAGTTTTAATCTTAGGAATGTTGTTGTTTACAGTATACAGCGCTTCCGCCCAATTTAGCTTAGGCCCTAGAGTGGCGCTTACTTCCTCGAATTTGAGCCTAAGAGATAACGTGGTCAATGTCGAAGAAGGAGATGCTGAGTTTGGTTACCAATTTGGTTTATTCATGAGAGTGAAAGTGCCTGTGGTAGGAATCTACGTTCAACCCGAAGTACTTTTCAGCTCAAATAGCTCAACAGTTACTTCAGGTACTAGCAATGTAGATTTAAGCTTCAACAGAATTGATGTACCGGTAATGATTGGGGCTAAAATTGGCCCAATGAGAATTAATGCTGGCCCTTCTTTTAGCTTTTTGACAAGTGCCGAAAGTGATATCAGTGGTGTAGTTGTGGATGTTAAGGACAATTATAGCGAGTCATCAGTTGGTTTTCAGGCCGGTATTGGGGTTGACCTTTTAAAGTTTGTGATTGACTTAAAATACGAAGGTAGCTTTGGTGAAAAGTTCGGAGATAGCATTACTGCTGGTGGAAACACATTTGCGACTGATGACAGACCAAGCCAAATCGTTTTGGCTGTTGGTTTTAAGATGTTCTAAAAGTTTACTGAAAAGAGCATTTTAAAATAATTCCCTGCATAGCATCCCTTCTTCCCTGCAAATAGGTTTTCATTGCTTAAAGATTTATTGATCATTGAAGAACAGTATAAAATGAAAAATCTTAGAATTGGATTACTGGCGTTCTTGTTACTAGCATCTAGCTTTATCGCTAAAGCGTGGCAAAGTAATGAGGAGCTAGGTGTTTTGGCCATTGGCTTTGTTGTTTCTGATATTGAAGCTTCAGAGAAGTTTTATACTGAAATTGTTGGAATGGTGCCAGCAGGGCAATTCAGTCTTGATACTCAATGGAGTAAGGATGCGGGTGCGGCTAATGATAAGCCATTTTCGGTGAAGATGTTTAAAATGAAGGATAAGCCTTCAGCAACAATACTTAAACTGGCCTATTTTGATAAAACTTCTAAGGCGAAAGAATCCGAAGGTATTGATATGAAGTCTGGGGTCAATTATTTGACTTTCAGCTATGACAGCCTAACTCCTGTGTTGGCAAGAATTGAAAAGGCAGGGATTAAGCTTGTTGGAGATGTGAAAAGGGATGGCTATAGGATAATTTTTATCCGAGATCCCGATGGCATGTTTATCGAAATGATCGAAAGATTTTAAAAAGAAAGGAAGCTTATAAAGCTTCCTTTCTTTTTTTGTTGGCCTTCTTAGTGGCTTCCACGTTCTTTTCTATGCGATGGCCCGGTCTGCTCCACTTCGCTTTTTCAGCTTCTGCGGCAGTCATCTCATCTGGATTCACGGGTGTAGGTTTTGCACCCTTGGCATAAGGTTTCATTGGAGTCAATCCAAGAATTTTGAACAAGTCCATGTCGTCATTTACATCAGGGTTGGGCGTGGTTAAAAGCTTATCGCCCGCGAAAATAGACCCTGCCCCAGCTAAGAAACAGAATGCCTGACCTTCTTTGCTCATTTCGGTTCTGCCAGCAGAAAGGCGCACGGTAGTAGCTGGCAATACAATTCTGGTGGTCGCTACCATTCTGATCATATCCCAGATCGGTACAATTTCTTGATCTTCCAACGGAGTTCCTTCAACCGCCACCAATGCATTGATAGGCACAGATTCTGGTTGCGGGCTCAAAGAAGCCAAAGCAATCAACATTCCGGCCCTATCTTCAATGGATTCGCCCATCCCAATAATTCCACCTGAACAAACCGTAACATTGGTTTTCCGAACATTCTTTAAGGTTTGCAGACGATCGTCAAAACCTCTTGACGAAATAATTTCTTTATAGTATTCTTCTGAAGAATCAAGGTTATGGTTGTAGGCATAAAGGCCAGCTTCTGCCAAACGCTGTGCTTGGTTTTCGGTTAGCATACCTAGTGTACAGCAAACTTCCATATCCAGAGAATTGATGGTGCGCACCATGTCCAAAACTTGGTCGAATTCAGGCCCATCTTCTACATTTCTCCAAGCAGCGCCCATACAAACGCGCGAAGAACCCGTTGACTTGGCGCGTAAAGCTTGTGCTTTCACCTGGCTCACGGTCATCAAGTCATTGGTTTCGATATCGGTATGATAACGCGCTGCTTGAGGGCAATAAGCGCAATCCTCTGGGCAACCGCCAGTTTTAATGGAAAGCAAAGTGCTGATTTGCACTTCGTTTGGGTTGTGGAATTTTCTATGTACTGTGGCCGCTTCATATACCAATTCAAGCAATGGCTTGTTGTAGACGGCTATAATTTCTTCTTTGGTCCAGTCGTTTCTGATCTCGCTCATTCAACAAATTTATCGGTAGGCAAATTAAAGAGCTTCGCTATCAACTCCAATAACCAAATACTATATTTGCCCACTATGAATGGTATCTATTTATTGTTGGGGACTAATCTTGGGAATAGAGAGAGAAATCTCCAAATAGCTAAGGAACATCTTACAGCCCATCAGCTTGTGATTAAGAAGGAATCTAAGGTGTATGAAACTGCCGCTTGGGGCATTGAAGACCAACCCAATTTTTTAAATCAAGTCATCGAAGTAGATACAAGCAAGAACCCCGAGCGCATTTTGATCATCATTCAAATCATTGAAGAGTCGATGGGGAGAATCAGGAATGAAAAGTGGGCCCAGCGATTGATCGATATTGATATTCTTTATTACAACGATTTGATCGTAGACGAACCACGACTTAAAATTCCGCATCCAGAAATTCCTAATCGAAGGTTTACCTTAATGCCTTTGGTTGAAATAGCAGCAGATCAGGTCCATCCTGTGAGTGGAAAAACCCAATCTGCGTTGCTTAATGACTGTGCTGATCAACTAGAGGCTAAAGCTGTAAATACAGATCAATACTGATGAAAAGCATCTGAGATAAACTTTAACACTACAGGCAGCGATTCTCTCCAATAAGTCCAAGTATGCCCCCCTTGTCTCACTCGGTATTCATGTGGGATTTCTTTTTTCTTCATGGCAATGTGCAGTAGGCTGTTGCCTTCAAAAAGAAAATCATCATCTCCGCAATCCATGAACCATCTTATACTACTCAGTGCTTTTATATCGCCATCTTCTACCAAAGAAAGGGCATTATGCTTTTTAAAATAAGTTTCCATTTCTGCATCGCTTGCCTTTAGGTTCATCCTTTGGGCTTGTTGCTTGAACTGGTCAAGGGTAAGAGGCCCAATATAGGCGCTCAAAGGGGCAGCAGATGAAAATAAATCTGGTCTGTGCATGGCATACATAAGGGTGCCTCCGCCTCCCATAGAAAGACCAGCAATGGCCCTAAACCTCTTTTGGCCTTTAATTCTGTAGGTTTTTTCTACATGGGGCATTAATTCATTAAAGAAAAAATCTTCATAAGCCCACTCGCCATTGGGGCTGTTAAAATATCCCATTTGACCCGTTTGGGCATCGGGCATCACAATGATCATTGGGGTGGCGGTGCCGTCTTTTATGGCATTGTCGGTAATTCTTAATACTTCGCCAAACTGTACCCAACCTGTGTGATCATCTCCAGCGCCATGTAATAAATACAGCACGGGGTAACTTCTCGATGAGGTTTCATAGTCAGGCGGAAGGTAGATGGCAAATTTTCTGTCCATTTTAAGGATGGTGCTTTTTACCGATAGGTTATCGAAGACTTTGCCGCTTTGGGCAAAAGTTGTGCTTGCGACTAAAAAGAATAGGAGTAGAAGAATTGATGTTTTTTTCATCTTGCGCGGTTTATTACTGGGTTCGGGTTAATTCAAATTGATAGACTTGTCTTCCTAGCTCTGCTAAAAATGGAAGCCCTTGTTCTGCATATTCATAAATACCATCGTTGAAGATACCGTTCTCATTGATAAGTATTGTTGCCGATAACATAAATTCAACATTATTCTGCTCATCCTTGAAGTAAGCGGCATCAGTAAGTGTTTCATATGCCATCCCTATTTTGTTGAAGATTCTAACGTTCTCAGGAATGGGAGATTGGTCATCACCAAACATCAGAAATTTGACATAACTGTCGTAATGTTCTACATCGCTATAATTAGGGTACTTGCTTTCTTTCGGCAATCGGCTCATCCAATGCCTCAAAAATATGTAGTCCTCTTCTGAAATATCAAATCGCTCGTTTTCAGGAAGGCTTTCTGGGAAAATGATGGACTTGACCATTTTGTTAAGGCTCTCTAATGAGAAGTAGTTTTTTTCAGCGAAGTTGAAAGGTTCATTGAACAGGTTTCCAGCATCATCAGTATAGCCAATGCCCTTGATCATTTTTTTTAATGGGAAGGAATGCCTATCGACTTCTGAAGTTTTAGCGGCTATTGTTTCAATACCATCGTCTGTAAAGAACTTCAAAGCCATTGTGTTTTTGTTGTCAGCGCCTAATTGAAATTTATGGTTGATATGGGCTGGGCCAATGTTTCTTTTTCGAAGTTCTTGATTGATATAGTCCCTTCCCAAGAATTCAAAAAGGTAATTGTAGGCGTCATTATCGCTGACTAAGAAAATCTTCTTAATCATATGTGCGACTGTAGCTTTGCCATTTTCTTGGGTAGAATCTCCCGTCAAAATCACTTCATTGGTTTCAGGATTAAAGATTTCAAAGGGGCTTTCTCTGGTAATTTCCGAACCTACAGCTCGCAATTCGTTGATTCGTTGAAGTGCAAGGATCGCCACTGGTAATTTGGCCGTGCTGGCGGGGTAGAAATAGTTGTTTTTGTTCAACTGAAATGAAAACTCTTTAAAAGCTGGAGTTCCACTTTCGTCTCTATCGATTTGTGTATATAAAATCTGAACTTCATGATCAGCTAAGTTATCCGTGATGGTTTTGATTTTAGGCGAATCACTTTTTAGAATGTCTTCCAAAGGATTTTTAGTGGTGTTACATGACATGGTGATGACCATTAAAAGGCTCAAGTTCCAGAAAAGACTTGTTTTCAAATGTTTAAGCATAAAAAAATCTCTACCTATGAAGATAGAGATTTTCTTGAAATGTTAAGTCTAGTGCATCCTTTAGGCGATGCTTGAAACCTCAGCTTCTTTATGAATCTTTTTCACCAAACCTTGCAATACTTTTCCTGGACCAGATTCTATAAAATTAGTAGCGCCATCTGCGACCATGGCTTGAACAGATTGTGTCCAACGCACTGGTGCTGTCAACTGGATTTTCAGGTTTGCTTTGATCTCGTTTAAGTCTGTAGAAGCTTTGGCCGTCACGTTTTGGTAAACGGGACATTTAGCAGGATTGAATTCAGTAGCATCAATTGCTCGTTCCAGTTCTTCACGCGCTGGCTCCATTAATGGTGAATGGAAAGCTCCACCCACTGGAAGCGGAAGTGCTCTTTTGGCTCCAGCTTCAAGCATGGCAGCACAGGCGAGTTCAATGCCTTTGTGCGAACCAGAAATCACCAATTGACCAGGGCAATTGTAATTGGCGGCCACAACGACTTCGTCAATTGAAGCGCAAATTTCTTCCACTTTTTCATCTTCTAAACCAAGAATAGCTGCCATGGTAGAAGGGTTGATTTCACAGGCTTTTTGCATGGCAAGTGCCCTTTGAGCAACTAATTTTAGACCATCCTCAAAAGACAAAACGCCATTGGCTACCAAAGCAGAGAATTCTCCCAAAGAGTGCCCTGCTACCATATCAGGCTTGAAATTGTCTGAAATCAATGCTAAAACCACAGAGTGGAGAAAAATGGCTGGTTGAGTTACTTTGGTTTCTTTCAGTTCTTCGGCAGTGCCGTCAAACATAATGTCGGTGATTCTGAAACCAAGAATATCATTGGCCGACTCAAGGAGTGCTTTTGCTTTTTCAGAAGAGTCGTATAAATCTTTGGCCATGCCCGGGAATTGCGCTCCCTGGCCTGGGAAAACATATGCGTTCATATTTCGATTTTTTATGAGGCGCAAAACTAAGGAATATTCCCTAAGCTTCCATAAAGCGTTGCTTCAAGTCGGGCGTTGGCATGCGGCAAGAGTCGCGTTTTCCCCACCAGCTATAGCGGTTTTTGGCAATGATATTATAAGCCCAATCTCGCAAAACAGGAGGTAAACCAAGAAAAACAGAGAAGATTGGCCAAAGGCCGCTTAATTTTCTGGCTATTTTCAGTGCCGCTGTACTTTTAATGTACACTTGGCCTTTGCTCAATAAAACCAAGCTATCGAATGCTTCGGTGTTGTAACCCAGCGCAGTCAATTGTGCCTGACCGTAATCTGATTGTAATGCCGCAAATTTGAAATGAGCTTTGGGATCATGGTCAATGATAAAGTTCACCGCTCCGTTGCAGAGATTACAAACCCCGTCAAACAGAAGTACATCATTTTGTTGATTGCTCATTACTTGAACCATACGGCTAAGACCAAAATTAGATCAATAATGTTCCCCGGTCTTATCTGACAATTTTGACCCAGTTTTTAAATTCCTGAGTTCGTTTGTCTGGATCAAAGACATCGAATGTCACCAAAACCCGATAGAAATAGGTGCCATCGGCCACTTGGTTGCCATTTTTGTCTTTGCCATCCCAGTCGATAAAGAAATTAGGTTCGGTTTCTTCTCTCGAATTATAGCTGAATAATTCCTGTCCACCCCAACGATTGAATACTTGGAATTCTACCGCTTGTACGAACCTAGGGCATTTTCCGTTGGGCCTGTCAAAGGCCCTGAAAGTATCATTCAATCCATCGCCATTCGGAGTGAAGGTATTGGGCAATTCATAATTAGGGCAATTGTCAAAGCAAATGGCCTCACTCAAACCGCTCTCATTATTGGACCTATCCACAGAACTTACCTTGTAACATCCCTTATAGGATGCCAATCCAGTGTGGGTAAAGTTTGTTTCTCTCGAATTCCCCACAAGGTTAAAGCTACCTTCCTCTCCGGTTGGTGAGAAATAAATGTTATAACTGGCCAAGTCGCCATCAACATTGGCAGCGGTCCAGGTGATTGTATTGGAAAAATTGGAAAAAGCGCAGCCGAGATTTTCTAATTCAGGGCAATTGGGGCTCTCTAGAACTATTAAACCATTGATCTCTTCGGCTTCCTCAGGGACCTCTATTTCAGGGTCTACCGGGGGCACATTGTCATTAGGCTGAATGCAAACTCGCTGAGAGTTATTGAGTAGCGGGGCTGGAATTATATCATTGCCATAACTACCCTGAGTGGTTACGATGTAGCAATACTCTCGGTCATCCAATAAGGTCACACCATTAAAGTCGCCTTTGTCTAAGTATTTGAAGCCGCTGCTGGTCACCAACACACTGTCAATGAGTTCAAAATTGAGGGCGTCATCGGCCGAGGCATCGGTCCTGTTCCTAAAGATGTAATGATATGGAAAAGCTTGCACCCGATTGGACCATGGTACATCGGCCTGCCAGGTAAGCTCAACGGCCTGAGTGAGTCCAAGGGCATCCAATCTAACACTCGAAGCATTTGCCGAGCTATCAATCAAATTGTTTCCCGCGTCATAAAACCTTACTTGATAATGATAAACAAGGTCTAGCGTGTTGAGGTTGGTATCGGTAAAAGTGGTATCAGTGGTAGAGGTGACCACAGTCCTTCCGCCAAGTCCGGTAAAACCGAAGTACCTCACCAGTTCATATCGATAGGGAGGAGGAAATAATACTTGATCAATTTGTAGGGGAGATGTCCACCTCACAAAGGCCTCTCCAGTGGTTTCGCTCGTTTCTTCAATGGAAACATTGGTAATGGCCGGAACATCAATAGGAATAGTGGTACAGGTTTCGGTCGATGCATAACTAGTTCCGCCTTTTGGAAGGGGAAATTCTGCTACAATTCTGTAGCAATATTTTACACCGGGTCTAATATTATCCGTGTCGACATAACTGGTTTGATTGATTGGTAGATTGGCGATAAGCTCGTAGCCAGCACCCTCTGGAATGCCTAAATTACAATCTTCAGGAACAAAGTCGAAGCTATCAATTCGCCTATAAACCTTCATTACGGGGTTAAAATTTCTACCCACGTACTCATCCCAAACCAACTGAATTGACCGCCCATCTGCAATGGCAGAAGTCAAACCAGTTGGAGCAGGGGCAACAACTGTGATGTTCCATGTTTTAAAATCAACGAGTGAAGGAGCATCTGGATCCAAAGGAATGTCGGATACTTTAAAAACCACTTCATAAGGCCTTGTTCTTACATGCGACAAATCAGTTTGCCATCGCAACAATTGTTCTACTGGCGGCCTTTTGAATTCTGGAGTTGGTAAAAATTGCGCTGGATTTGGGTTAAAGTCAAAAATTCCGCTGAACGCTTCAACAAGAATCCTGTCACCATCCGGATCGGTTCCTCGAATTACTGCTTCCAACAAAGTCCCTGCCTCAATGCAAGTATCCGCTGGGATTTCGAGTTCTGGCCGTTCATTGTCGCAGTCCTCTACCAGGATTTGCATATCACGGGTTACATATCCTAAAAGTTCGTATTGGCCAGTAATTTCAGAAAAACGCCATTCTTCTACAATAAAAGCGGCATTGTACTCGCCTGCTACTTGCGGGGCATCCCAAACGAAATTTCCTGTAATTGGATCAATTTCAAAAATGGCTGGACTGCCTCCATCTTCTCTTCTATTTGAAATTGACGGGTCATTGAGGGGAAGTGCGCCAAGTACAGGCACTCCTCTGTCCTGCAATATGTTCACCATTCTGTAAGCGATGCTGTCTCCATCAGGGTCGAATGCACCTGGGTTATGGATAAATCTTGCACCAACACAACCTCTGTCAATTGGGGGGATGGTCAATTGTGGAGTGGCATTTACATCAAGCCCTGGATCAATTCTGATACAAGTTTCAAGGTGGAAAGGTACTTCTTGAGAACGCCCACCATTGATGTTCAAAATTTCATTATTCCTGTTTTGTTCGGTGTAGCTAATGCAATAAACGCCTGGGCCATCGAAGGTGTGTTCAAACTGAATAATTGTCATTCGGGTGTCATTCCCAATCAATTTTTCTTCAAAAAATACCGCTTCGTTGATGAAAAGCTGCCGATTGCCCAGACCACCATTGCCGATTGTTCTTCCCTGACCAAAATTAAATAGACCACCCTCGAAAACTTGAACGGGAGAGCCTGTGTCGGAATAAATCACAAGCGTAAATCTAAACCGAAGGCTTGTTTGAGAGATTCTTACCGCAGTGATTTCACCTGCTCTGAGGTGGGTGGCAAGTGCTTCAACCTTGGCAAAAAGGAGAAGGAGAAGGATGATGGTTACTTTTTTGACTAAACCCATACTTAATAACGCTGGTTGCTGCTTTAACGCAATATCACGAATAACTAATACTTCCAAACAAAAAAAGTTATCAATCAGTTGTCGATTTAAAGATGTAATTTAGAATGCATTCAAATAGAAAACTCATTTGATTGCTAACGAATGCAAACTTAACTTTGACTTCCAAATTTAATCGATTAAATCTTAATGAGCTGGTTAAAACAAACCTTTACAAGTTCCATAGGCAGGAAATACGCTATGGCACTTTCGGCCCTTTTTCTGATCATCTTCTTACTTCAACACTTTGCGATCAATTTCACCTCAGTTTTTAGTGAAAAAACTTTCAATGAGTTATCGCATTTCATGGGAACCAACCCATTGGTGCAGTTTGCATTGCAACCTGTGTTGATTTTTGGAGTGGTGTATCACTTTGTGATGGGCTTTGTTCTCGAAATTAAAAACAATAAAGCGAGAAATGTTAAATACGCCATGAACAAAGGAGAAGCTAATTCTACTTGGTTTTCAAGAAACATGATTGTTTCGGGCTTAGTGATTTTAGCTTTTTTGGTTGTTCACTTCTATGATTTCTGGATTCCCGAAATTCTTCACAAGTATGTGGAATTCGCCCCAGAAGATCCAAACCGCTATTGGACAGAAACGGTTGAAAAGTTTCACGACCCAATTAGGGTCGGTATTTACAGCTTGTCTTTTGTGCTCTTGTCAATGCACTTGTTGCACGGCTTTCAATCGGCATTCCAATCGGTTGGTGCTCGCCACAGCAAATACACTCCGCTGATTGCTAAAATCGGAAAGATTTATGCCATCGCTATTCCAGCCGGCTTTATCTTCATTGCCCTTTATCATCATCTAAATGCTCTTTAATTTTTAAGAAGCTATGACAAAATTAGATTCAAAAATTCCTGCAGGTCCATTAAAAGATAAATGGACAAGCCATAAAAATAACATTAGACTCGTTAACCCAGCCAATAAAAGAGCGATTGATGTGATTGTTGTTGGTACTGGTTTGGCGGGAGGTTCGGCTGCCGCAACGTTGGCCGAATTGGGCTACAATGTAAAAGCATTCTGTTACCAAGATTCACCAAGAAGGGCGCACTCCATCGCAGCCCAAGGGGGTATCAATGCTGCCAAGAATTATCAAGGTGATGGTGACTCTACTTACAGATTATTCTACGATACCGTGAAGGGTGGTGATTATAGGTCGAGAGAAGCGAATGTTTATCGACTTGCAGAAGTTTCCACAAATATCATCGACCAATGCGTTGCCCAAGGAGTTCCGTTTGCAAGGGATTATGGTGGGCTGCTAGATAACCGTTCATTTGGTGGTGTTCAGGTTTCAAGGACTTTTTATGCCAAAGGACAAACGGGTCAGCAATTGCTTTTAGGTTGCTACTCTGCCATGTCGCGTCAGATTGGTAAAGGAAAAATTAAAATGTACAACCGTCATGAGATGATGGATTTGGTGATTGTGGGAGGGAAAGCCCGTGGTATCATCGCCCGAAATCTTGTGACAGGTGAAATAGAAAGACATTCTGCCCATGCGGTTGTGATTGCTTCTGGAGGTTACGGAAACGTATTTTTCCTTTCCACCAATGCAATGGGTTCTAACTGTTCTGCAGCTTGGAAAATACATAAAAGAGGAGCATTTTTCGCGAACCCTTGCTTTACCCAAATACACCCAACTTGTATTCCGCAACACGGAGAACAACAATCCAAATTGACTTTGATGTCGGAATCGTTGAGAAATGATGGTAGAATTTGGGTGCCTAAGAAAATTGAAGACGCAGAAGCGATTCGTGAGGGTAAAAAGAAAGCGACAGACCTTAAAGAAGAAGACAGAGATTACTTCTTGGAAAGAAGGTACCCTGCCTTTGGTAACCTTGTTCCTCGAGATGTTGCCTCGCGTGCTGCTAAAGAAAGATGTGACGCTGGTTTTGGAGTAGAAAAGAACGCGACAAACGAAGCGGTATTCCTTGATTTTGAAGCTGCCATTATGCGCTACGGTCGTGAACAAGCCAATATCAAAGGCATTCATAATGCAACTGACGCTCAAATCAGAGAATTGGGAGAAAAGGTGATTGAAAGCAAGTATGGCAACTTGTTCCAAATGTACAAGCAGATTACTAACGATGATCCTTACAAAACTCCAATGAAGATTTATCCTGCGGTACATTACACCATGGGTGGCGTTTGGGTGGATTATAACTTAATGACCACAGTGCCAGGCTGCTTTGCAATTGGCGAGGCCAACTTCTCAGAACATGGAGCGAACCGTTTAGGTGCATCAGCACTTATGCAAGGATTGGCAGATGGTTACTTTGTTTTGCCTTATACCATTGGTGATTATTTGGCTGATGATATTAGAACGGGTGCAATACCAACAAATTCTCCTGAATTTGATGAAGCAGAAAAGGCCGTCAAAACCAAGATTGATTTCTTTGTCAATAATAAGGGAACCAAGTCAGTGGATTATTTCCATAAGCGCTTAGGAAAAGTAATGTGGAATAAAGTTGGGATGGCCCGAAACGAAAAAGGCCTGAAGGAAGCAATTGCTGAGATCAAACAGATCCGAGAGGAGTTTTATAAAGACGTTAGAGTTCCTGGGGCGAATGATGGCATCAACCAAGAGCTAGAGAAGGCGGGTAGAGTAGCCGACTTCTTAGAACTGGGAGAGCTTTTCGCGAAAGATGCCCTCGAAAGAGAAGAGTCTTGTGGAGGCCATTTTAGAGAAGAACACCAAACACCTGAAGGAGAAGCCGTAAGGGTAGATGATAAGTTCACTTATGTTGCCGCTTGGGAATATAAGGGTGAGCCATCGGATGCCGTGCTTCACAAAGAAGAACTCATTTATGAAAATATTGAGTTGAAAACCAGGTCATACAAATAATTAAGAATCGTAAAGAGTAAGAATATGTCAACGACAAAAGGAATGAACCTTACACTGAAAGTTTGGAGACAAAAAAATAGCCAAGCTCAAGGGAGTATGGAAACTTATAAGGTATCGGATATTTCTCCTGATAGCTCTTTTCTTGAAATGATGGACATCCTCAACGAGCAATTGGTTGGGGAGAATAACGAGCCTGTGGCCTTTGATCATGATTGTAGAGAAGGTATTTGCGGTAGCTGTTCAATGTACATTAATGGTGAAGCTCACGGCCCTGTAAAAGGAGTGACTACTTGCCAACTGCACATGCGATCTTTCAAAGATGGCGACACTATTTATATCGAACCTTGGAGGGCGAAGGCTTTTCCTGTAATCAAGGATTTGGTTGTAGACAGAGGTGCTTTTGATAGAGTGATGGCTGCGGGTGGTTTTATCAGCGTCAACACTTCGGGCAATACCCAAGATGCTAACGCTATCCCGATTCAGAAAGAAAATGCCGACAAAGCAATGGACGCTGCTACTTGTATTGGTTGTGGTGCTTGTGTAGCGACTTGTAAAAATGCTTCAGCGATGCTTTTCGTTTCTGCTAAAGTATCTCAATTCGCACTATTGCCTCAAGGCCAAGTAGAGCGTCAAGAGCGTGTGCTTAACATGGTAAAGCAAATGGACGAAGAAGGTTTTGGTAACTGTTCGAACACAGGTGCTTGCGAAGTGGAATGTCCGAAAGGCATCAGCCTAGAAAACATCGCTCGTATGAACAGAGAATACATGAGCGCAAGCATTAGCGCAGAGTAATTCTCTTAAATAAAGTTGATTTAAAATCCTCAGTACTGAAAAGGGCTGAGGATTTTTTAATTATTGATATCGAGATTTGCTGTTACTTCTCAACTTTTACCCCTTTCCAAAAGGCGACATAATTTTTAATGCCTTTGGCCAATTCTTTGGTCTCAGGGTAGAACCAAGCGGCATCTTTGTTCTCTTTTCCATTTACTTCTAAAGAATAATAACTCGCTACTCCTTTCCAATGGCACGTGGTGTGGGTATTGCTTGGTTTAAAAAAGTCACTTTTAATTGAGTTGTGTGGAAAATAATGGTTGCCTTCCACCACTACCGTTTCATCACTTTCAGCGATTACTTCTCCATTCCAAATTGCTTTCATATCTGTAATTTTAATAAGTTGGATCGAACATGTAGTCGATTATACTTTGCCTTAAATCTTCTGGTTTTTCATTTCTAGCCAAGCCGTTGTCATAATTCGCTTGGGCTACATTCACCGCAATTTCAAGAGAGATGTTTCTGATCTTGGTTAATGGTGGGTAAACTGCTCCATTGGCAATATCATCATCAGAAACCTGATCAGCTAAAGTTCGGGCAGCAATCAAAAAAGTCTCTTCATTGATCATACTGGCTTCGGTATGGATGGCTCCAAGCCCTATGCCAGGGAAGATATAAGCATTATTGCCTTGGCCAGGTTTGAAATGAAAATTGCCATAAGTCACTTTTTCAAAAGGGCTTCCACTTGCAAAAACCGCCCTTCCTCTACTCCATTTATAGGCTTCTTCTGCGGTACATTCCGCTCGGGAAGTTGGGTTAGAAAGGGCGAATATCACGGGCCTTTGATTATGGGAACTCATTCTCTCGATTACATCTTTGGTGAATGTGCCCGGAGAACCTGTTGCGCCAATCAAGATATCAGGTTTGATTTTGTCGATGGCTTCTAGGAAATTAGCTGCCTCATGATGGTGTGCATATGGAAGATTGTGCTCCATTAAATCTGTTCTTTCAGCTACAACCAACCCATTGATATCGACAAACCAAAGTCTTTCCTTGGCTTCTTGATTGCTAAGTCCTTCAGCTTCAAATGCCCTTACCATTAAATCGGCAATACCAGTTGCCGCTGAGCCTGCCCCTAAGAACATAATTTTAAGTTTGGAGAATGCCTTTTTGGTGATGCGCGAAGAGGCATAAACTCCGGCCAAGGTTACCGCTGCAGTTCCCTGAATATCGTCATTGAAGCAAAGCGCTCTGTGTTTGTACTTGCGCAAAAGCGCGTAGGCATTGGGCGTTAGAAAATCTTCGAATTGAATCAGTGCCTTGGGGTATTTATCTTGAATGGCCATGATAAATTCATCTACCAATTCCAGATAGGCCTGTCCTTTAATTCGCTTGTGGGGATAACCCAAATAGAGGATATCATTTAAAATCTCCTCGTTATTGGTGCCAACATCCAACATTACTGGCATGCATTGCCTTGGATGAATACCCGCGCAAGCCGAGTATAGCGCAAGTTTTCCAATAGGAATTCCCATCCCATTTGCCCCCAAATCACCAAGGCCTAGAATCCGCTCACCATCTGTCACCACAATCACTCTGACATCCTCGTGAGGCCAATTATCCAATATTTTTCTGATTTCGCCCTTGTCTTCTGGAGAGATAAAAAAGCCATTGGCCTTTCTGAAAATTTGAGAAAATTCTCGGCAAGCCTGCCCAACCGTAGGCGTATAAATTAGAGGCATGATTTCCTCAATATTGTCAATTACTGCTCTATAGAACAAGCGTTCATTTCGGTTTTGCAAAGAGGAAAGTTGTATGTAGCGTTCAATGTCCGATTCTTTTCTGCGTAGGTTTTCCATCAGACGCTTCATTTGTAAAGCTTGCGAGCTAACTGTGTAAGGTAAAAGTCCTCGCAGGCCGAGTTCCTCACGTTCTTCTCTGGAAAAAGCGACTGACTTATTGAGTTGGTCGTCATGCAAGACAGCAAAATTTCGTTTATCGGTTTTCATTTGGTTTTAATTCAATGCGGCAACTTTATGCCTATGGGCAAGATGCAAGTTCGTTAAATTTTGACTTCCTCCTAATTATTATTTAGTCCTTTATTTTGAATCGAGATAAATGATATTCCATTCGTCCAGCTGCTCTATTTTGCCTGAAATGGCCATTGGTTGGCCTATATAAGGTAGTATATCTGATTGGATGGCATATTCACCCTTGGTTTTAATGAGGTAATATTTTGCAATACCATTTGTATTCTCAACCGCAAACATAGGCGGGATTCCTCCAGCAATACATAAAGCTGCGCAAGATTGATGTGGCTTGCCTTGGCCTGGCTTCATAGAACCGAAATAACATTTGGGATCTATGATTTCGCCATAAAGTGTTTCAGTAGCCATTTGGATGAAGGAGCGCTGATAAAGTTGAGCTTCTTCCAAAGGTCGATGACTTTGATAGGCGTTTTCATTTTCAGTCAGCTCTAATAAAGTGACGCCATTATGAAAAATAAGCGTTCCTCTTAATTTCACCCATACTTTGCTCAAGTCACCACCTGATTTTGCTTTGATTTTTTGAAGGCTTTCATCAGCGCCAAACTTCCCAAAATTGATCAGTAGAATGTTTTTATGGATGATGTTTCCATCAATGTCTTTCCCCTCAATCACTTTCAGAAAAGGGGCAGGTTCAGTGTAAAGCAGGCCTTCAATTTCCGTAAGTTCACCATATTCATAGATGCCGTTTGAGATTACCTCTTGATTGGCAACCATGATGTAGGCTCCAAAAATCAGTATTGAGAGCATTAGGAAGCTCGCCACTTTTACGAAGCGAGCAATTTTCTTAGGTACCTTTGGCAGATAGCCAATATAGAATTCATCTTGGCTCATGATTCCTTATAAGTTATTGGTTCAACTGTAGTTCCTTCAGGCAAAGGGTCTGGGTTTACAAATACTTTATTGCCCTCTAGTTTTAATAAATAGGTGGCAACTTTTTCAGTAAAGGGTGGAGGTGAACTCCCGTTATGTGGCTCATATTGGTAGCCGTGCCACGGACAAGTAACGCAGCCGTCAATTATTTTGCCTTCGCCCAAGGGGCCATTCTGATGCTTGCAGATATTACTAATGGCCGAAAGTTTACCATCATATTTAAAGATGGCAATGCCCTCTCCGTTCAATGTGATAATCTTAGCGCGGTTTTCTTCAATCTGATTTAGATCACAGGCATGATAAAAGCCTGGCTTAGATTTTAGGTCAAGGCCTCGACCTGATTTAATGCTTGAAGCGAAATGCAAACCGATCAGCACAATCATTCCCATCATTAAAAAGCCATAGCCAAATGGTGAAGACTCAAGCTGAATGATTCCGAGCATCACGTGCATTACAATTAATGCATAAGCCAAATACACAGTCATGTGCAAGCTTTTCCAAACTTTTGGACTCAGGTTTTTCAACCAAAAATCATGGCTTGTCGCGGCCATTAGAAAGAGGATGATAAGTGCGAAGAAGCCCAAAACCTGAAATGGAAAGCCGCCTAGGGAATTGTAAGCCTCATTTGAAGTAAAGAGTGATATGAATACGTTTTTCGAACCAAGGGAATGGAATTGTAAAAGACTAAAGACACCATGGATCAACGCAATAAAAAACATGGTCACCCCTAAGTGCCTTCGATTATAGAGCAGCGGAAGGAATTTACCATTGAGTCTCGCCAAAGGGCCAATCATTAGGATAATGTGCAAAAGCAAAATGGCAAGCGTAGCTGTTGCCCGAATGATTAGTGTTTCAAAAGTGATCTCAACTAAAAAAACGGAAGATAAACCAATAAAAACTGCGAGGTAAATCAGTATGAATGCAAACAAGATGGCATCGTAAATCCACTTTTGTCTATTCCATAATATGCCTTTGTAGCTTACGCTCATGGCTTCAGGTCATTAATGGAATTAAAAAAGAGTTGCTTATTGTTGAGCTTGTCCCAAACTAAAATATGATCCATTTTACTTGCCGTTCCCCATGGAAAGGAGAATTCATAATGTTTCATTTCATTCAAGCCGCCCAATAAAATAGAGTTCTTATCTGGACTTTCACCTTTAGAGAGATAAACCAGTGAAAAAGCAGATTTTAAAGGTCTTACCAAGTCTAATTTTAAAGTTGTGGTTTCATCGATGATATCATAGCTCCACTCAAAAGCATGATAATCTATGTCATGAGATGAAACAACCTCGCAATTGGCGATTCCAACAGGACAAATATTGATTGGGATCCTTGCTAAGGGATTGGCTGGAATGTGCTCAATGGCTTCTAAGCACAATAAAGGCAAGGCGATTCCCATCACCATCCAGATATATCGATGTCTTTGGCGGAGTTTTACATTCATTTTTTAGTTTTTCTCCATTTAGCTAATAATACTGGCCATAAAGCCACAGTTCCAGGGAAAATCAAGATTTTCATAAAAATGGGGGCTCCCTTTACTCCCTCATCAATCGATTGAACTCCTTTTCTGAAAAACACAAAACAGAAAAATAGCCCAATCAGCAAGTAGATTCCCATCAAAATAAGCACCATTGAAATTATCAATTCTACCATATAATTCAGCTCTCTTTGATAATATTATGGATTTACACCTGCATATGAAATTCCTGCCAGTTTATGCATATCCCAGTTGTAAGTACTCAAGTCACTTGCATTGAATTTGGCAAAATCGCTATGTCCACATGCCCTGGCTATCACTTTCATTAAGTCGGTGGAGGCGTTGAAGAAATTGGCCAGTTGTTTGGCCGAGGCCTGAATTTGTAATCTGGCCCTCAGGTCTTCTTTTTGTGTGGCAATGCCTACAGGGCAGTTGTTGGTGTTGCAGGCGCGCATACCCAAACAACCAATGGCTTGCAATGCCGAGTTTGACACCGCAACGGCATCTGCTCCCAGCATTAAAGCTTTGGCGAAGTCTTCGGCCACTCGTAGCCCTCCTGTGATGATGAGCGTTACATCGGTAGCCTCTCTTTTGTCCAAATGCTTTCTTGCCCTGGCCAATGCAGGAATAGTTGGCACATTGATATTGTTGCGCAAAATGCTCGGAGCGGCACCTGTTCCGCCACCTCGGCCATCAAGAATGATATAATCAACGCCTACCGCTAGCGCGAAATCAATGTCATCTTCAATGCGGCTTGCGGCTATTTTAAACCCAATCGGAATGCCTCCAGTAACATTTCGCACCTTGCTGGCGAAATTTTTGAAGTCATCAACCCCATGAAAATTAGTGAAGGTAGCAGGAGAAATGGCATCCTCACCTTCCTTTAAGCCCCTGACTTGGGCAATCTCTTTTGTCACCTTATTGCCAGGCAAATGTCCACCCGTACCTGTCTTTGCGCCTTGGCCGCCTTTGAAATGAAAGGCTTGTACTTTTTCTAGTTTATCCCAACTAAAGCCAAATTGAGCAGATGCCAATTCATAGAAATAGCGTTGGTTATTTTGTTGTTCATCTGGTAACATCCCCCCTTCGCCTGAGCAAATTCCCGTGCCGGCCATTTCTGCCCCTTTGGACAAGGCGATTTTCGCCTCTTTAGATAGTGCACCAAAAGACATATCCGACACGAACAGCGGTATGTCCAAAATGAGCGGTTTTTTTGCTTTTGGACCGATTACGGTTTTTGCGTTCACGCTTTCATGGTCAAAAAGTGGTCTTCTCGATAATTGGGCAGGAAGAAATTGAATGTCTTCCCATTTTGGCAGGGTATTTCTATCAACCCCCATCGCCTCAGATGGCCCATGATGCCCCCAATTTTTCAGTCCATTTTGTGCTAATTCTTTAATATATCGGGTATAAGGTTCTGTCGATTCTGGATGAGTATCCGCATAAATGCCCAAGTATTCCTCTCTGCTAAATGGGGCGGGGTGAATTTTTTCAAAGTCGAGAATATCCTGTTTGTCGATCAAAACTTCATCGCCATTGATCTCTACCTCGAACTTTTCGAGCACTTCATTATTGTTGTACTCACTTACGCCCGTATCAATTCTATAGTCCCAATTGTGCAAACCACAAATAAGGTTGTGGCCTTCAACTCTACCATCGGCCAAAAGCGCCCCACGGTGAAGGCACCTTCCATAAAGCACAGATACTTCATCGCCATACCTGATCACAACCAGATCGGTTTGTGAGACGAGTGCTGCGGTGGGTACTTTTTCTTTTAAATCTGAAAACTTGGCTACAACGGTGGGTATTCTCATAGGGTCTTTAGGCTAGTCGTTTTCAAGTTAAGCCTATATTTCTGAAAAGTAAATTAAGGAATAGCTAAGCCTGAACAGACTAGACGGGGTTGATTTGCTGACCCAATTCCTTCTTACGCAAAAAATAGAGGTAATCGGCCAAGTAGTAAGCACCTATTCCAGTGAATATATGCCAAAGAAAATGCGTCCCGAAGGAGACAATATGTGTGAATTCTTTATCCGCACCGCGGAAATATATGGCCAGTATAAAGCACAGAACAGCTGTTATGATATTCAGGCTTTTTTGATATTGATACTTTCTGAGAATTAATAAAAAAGGCAAAAGAAAAGCGATGCCACCAATGATGTAAGAGAGGTTCATTCCAAAAGCGCCAGAAAAATAATTCATCACCAGAAAGCGCAGGCCAAAAAGTGGGCCTACGGTGAAGATCACCATCCACCACGTGGGGAGCACTTTATACCATAAATAGACAGTAATGGATAAGGTAAGCGCCAAGGCGGGTAAATAATCCATCAATAGCAAGTATTGAGAAGACCTCAGTCCATGGAATAGCGTGCTTCCAATTCCGTTGAGAAATAGAATCGGAATACAAAAGAGCAGAAACTTGAATTGCATCGGGTTTTTCCGGATCCTCCAAAGAAAATAAATGGCAGGAGCAGCTATGGCCAATGAGGAGAAAGCATTCCAAGGCTCTACTATAATTTGATCTGTGATATGCGTTTCGGCATACCAAGGACCTCCATCTATAATTTGATCTAATTCAAAAATCATAACTCAGGAGATAGAACTGTTGAATGAAAGGATTAGTTGGCCATAAGACCTAATTTAGTCGACTAAATTACATTTACTTCGTTCGAGATCGCCAGATAATAACGGTCTGAATTGGCAATGAATTGAGGTAGAGCTAGTTAAATCTGCTAAAATTTATTTTTAAAGCTGATTTTTATCATGATCTAAAATATTCAAATTGTGCAGTTTTACATCAGAAACAGTTGCACTGACCTTTAAAGTAATTATTATGAAAACTATCCTCGTACCTATCGACTTCTCTTCTCAATCTAAGCATGCACTCGATTTGGCTGCTCAAATGGCAGGTAAAGGCCGTATTAAAATTGAAGTAATCAATATTATTGAAGGGTTAACTCCGTCATCATTCAATACCATGGGCGAAGGAGCAACCAATTACACCGAAGATGAATTCTTTTTAAAACAGCTTTATGACAAGACCAAAGAGAACCTTCATAACCTTATCGGACAAGGTAAGTACAGTGGTCTGAATATTTCTGCAACAGTGGTGGTGGGTAACCCATATCAAAGCATTGCTAAGGCAATTGCTGATTATAATGCTGATTTGGTGGTCATGGGAACCAAAGGTAGTAGCGGTATTGATGAGGTTTTAATTGGCTCGAATACAGAGAAAGTGGTGCGTTACGCCAAGTGCCCTGTCATTACGCTGAAATCTGATGTGGACTTCTCTAAAATGAAGCACATTGTATTGGCAACCAACCTCAACGAACCGCAACCCACCGTGGTAAAGGAGATCAAAAAATTGCAACATCTTACAGGTGCTAAAATTCATTTGGTAAAAGTAAATACACCCAACAACTTCCACACGCAAAGACAGTCAGAAGCAGAATTCGAAAAGTATGTGCAGACCTATTCATTCGATAATTATGACACCTGCCTTTACAATGCAACCTCTGAGGAAGATGGTATTTTAAGTTATGCAGAAGATGTTCAGGCAGATTTAATTGCGATTGGAACGCACGGCAGAACAGGCTTGCTTCATTTGTTGAGCGGTAGCATTGCCGAAGATTTAGTTAATCACTCTCAAATTCCAGTTTGGACGCTTTCTTTAAAGAAGTAATTTCGACTCATAAATTTGAACTAAACAGAGCCCGATTAATGCCGGGCTTTGTTATTTTTGAAGCATGGCCAAAAAGAACACAAGAGAAAAAGGACGATCTGGGGTAGTGTATTCTACCAGCAATGATTTTCAGTATGCCTATGAAGGCGAACCAGAGCAAGAAACGCTTGAGCCAAGTCGCCAAAACCTAAAAGTAATGCTTGATAAAAAGAGCAGAGGAGGCAAGCAAGTGACCTTGGTAGAAGGCTTTGTGGGGGCAGACGAAGATTTGAAAGAACTCGGGAAGATGCTCAAGCAGAAATGTGGAGTAGGTGGCTCCGCCAAAGATGGGGAGATCCTGATACAAGGTGACTTCAGGGATAAAGTATTGCAAATGTTATTGAATGAGGGTTATAGGGCGAAAAGGGTAGGCTGATTAATGCATATGAGGAAGGGTATTTTTTTATTTTTAATCCTGATTGTAGTTTTTGCTTGCGATAAAACGCCTTCAATTGAAGAGAATAGTTCTGGTATGTTGCGAATCAACGGCACCGACCTCTTCTACAAAACAATTGGTCAAGGTGAGCCTTTGATTATAGTGCACGGTGGCCCAGTATTGGATCATTCTTATTTTTTGCCTCAGTTAGAAAGCCTAAGCGAAAACTACCAACTCATTTTTTACGATCAGAAGGTAAGCGGCAGATCCTCAATCGAAGTGGATAGTGCTACCATGACGCTGGATGGCTTTGCCGAAGACATTGAATCGATCAGAAAGGCCTTTAAATTGGATAAAGTAAATCTGTTGGGGCATTCTTGGGGTGGTTTAATCGCCATGACCTATGCCATAAAATATAATGAACACCTCAATAAATTAATTCTCTCAAATTCAATAGCTCCGAATGTCAGCGAATGGCAAATGGAAGGGCAAGTGGTAAGCCAAAAGGCGACTGAAAATGACTTTTTGGAAAGGCAAGCTATAATGACTTCTGGGGCGCTTCAAGGCGAAGATCCAACAGAAGCGATCAAAAAATTGCTTCGTATTTCCTTTAGACCACAAATGGCGGATACCACTAAATTGAACGAACTCAATCTTTATGTCCCGAAAGACTATTTGCAGCGCAGTGGACTTTTTGGACTTCTCGCACCTGACCTCACGGATTTCGATTTGTATCCTGAAATCAATAAAATCACTTGCCCGACTTTAGTGCTTTATGGCAACCGTGAACCCTCCGTTTATCTGCACGCTACCAAAATGGCCGAAGCTTTCCCCAAGGGTGAATTGAGAGTGATTGATGGTGCTGGACATTTTCCCTTTATCGAAAAACCCGATGAATTTAATTCAGCCGTTTTAGCGTTTTTGAATAGGAAGTAAAGGTGAGTGTAGGGTCTATGGTATTGGGTATTTGGTCTTGAGTACAAATTGACCTAGACATAGCAGTCATCTCGCAGAGATCTTTTCACGAAACATAAGGCAATTTGACGTTTCAACCTTACAAAGGTATTTGCTGGCTCAAACAGTGCAAGGTGCCAAAACCCCAAATAAGATCAATCGAGCTAATACCTATCACGGTCCTGTTAGGGAAACAACCTTGAAGAATGTCTAAAGCTATTCTATCCTTTGGGTCGTTGAAGGTGGGCATTAGCACCACTTTGTTCAGAATAAGAAAGTTGGCATAACTCGCAGGAAGCTCCAATCCATCGAAATGTATTATCCCAGGCATTGGCAGTTCCACAATCTTCAATGGACTGCCTTCTTCTAATTTAGCCTTTTTTAATCGCCTCAAATTGTCCTGGAGAGGCGCATAATTCTTATGATTTTTATCCTCTTCAATTACGGTGATGACTGTGTCAGCATTCACAAATCGGCACAAATCATCGATATGGCCATGAGTATCATCTCCGAGAATGCCATCGCCTAGCCAAATGGTATTGGTCACTCCAAAGTATTCTTTGAAAACGGCTTCGTAATCTGCTTTTGTAAAACCAGCATTTCTTACCTGAATACTTGGGTGGAGAAGACATTCTTCAGAAGTCACCAAAGTGCCTTTGCCGTTTACTTCTAGCGCGCCTCCTTCAAGTACTACTGGCTTGCCTTTATAAGTCACTTTGGTGAGTGGAATTCCTAAATGCTCCGCTACAGTGCTTGGCGTTTTTTTATCTAGTTTGAAGTTCTTGTACTTTGCCCAAGCATTAAAATTAAAGTTGAGCGCCTCTCGCTGATCTCCATTTTTCACAATGATGGGTCCCGAATCACGCATCCAGCTTCTGTTCGTTTTTTGGAAAAGAAAGCTGACGTTTTCCATTTTCACCGTGGCAATTTCGAGCAGTTCAGTCACCTTTTCTTGGTGAGCTTTATCTTCAACCAACAGAAAAACCGTTTCTACGGCAGCTACTTTCTTGATGAATTCTACAAACACCCATTGAATGGCACCAAATTTACCAGGCCAATCTTTTCCATTATGAGGAAAACAAAGCAATAGGCCTTGCTGCTCTTCCCATTCTGCAGGAAATCTTCTTGCTGCCATTATTGCTCGATTACGCGTTTCGTGATATCATGGAATGCATCAATTCTTCTGTCGCGGAAGAATGGCCAGTTTTGACGTACATTTTCTTGATGAGCCAAGTCTACTTCCGCAATCAAAATTTCTTCTTTGTCGTGTGAAGCCATGGCCAAAATTTCTCCCTGAGGACCACAGATAAATGAAGCTCCCCAGAACTCAATTCCATCTGTATTTGGTAAATAATTTTCTAAGCCAATTCTATTGGCTGCGGCTACATAAACACCGTTGGCTACCGCATGGCCTTTCATTACGTTCATCCAAGCACCGTACTGGTTTTCGCCATATTGTGCTTTTTCAGATGGATGCCAACCAATAGCAGTTGGGTAAAAAAGTGCTTCTGCTCCTTGTAGGGCAGTAAGTCTAGCCGCTTCTGGATACCATTGGTCCCAACAAATAAGAGTTCCGATTTTTCCTTTTTCAGTATTGATGGTTTTGAAGCCCAAATCACCCGGAGTAAAGTAGAATTTCTCGTAAAAACAGGGGTCGTCTGGAATGTGCATTTTGCGATACAAACCAGCTTGAGTACCATCAGTGTCGATGATGTAGGCGCTGTTATGGTATACGCCAGGCATTCTTTTTTCGAAGAAAGGAATGATCAAAGCAACTTTTAATTCTTTGGCTAGTGCGCTGAAGGCAGTAAAAGAGATATCCCCAAGTGGTTCGGCAAGGTTGAAGTTTTCAACATCTTCACTTTGACAAAAGTAATGGCTTGAATAAAGCTCTGGCAAACTGATTACCTCAGCACCTTTTGCCGCAGCATCTCTGATCCAACTGAGACATTTTTTTCTGTTCTCATCGGGAGTGTTGTTCAGGTTAAGTTGGATTACCGCAATTTTGTACGAATTCTTTGCCATAGCCTTCAATTAAATGAAAGCCCAAAGATATTAATTAAGAGAACAAGGTTGTTTTTTTTGTTAAAATCTTGGCCTATGGTTGAAGAAGGAATTTGCTTCTACTTCGATTTTAATTCCTTGATTTTGGCAAGAATAGTATCTCGGTTTTTGGCAGAAAGCAACCATTTAGGCAGTCGGCTTTGTAGGCTCTGATTACTCCAGCCATGTTCATTTGGCCTTCTTTTGCGCAGCTTGTCTGTTACGTACTCTTCAAGGAATTGAAGATGGTCTAAGTTATAGGCAAAAAGAACTTCTTCCTTTGCGATGGCAGCATACCAAAGCGAAAAACCGAAATAGGGATCAGTGGGAATGCCAACATGAACTCCCAAATAGCCAGCTAATTTTGATTTTGATGAAAGGACAACGTTACCTTGACCAATCCACTCTTTGCTCGAACCGCATTGAGCGCAGGTGAACCGAGTTCGATTTCTGTTTTCAGGATCCGAAATAATCACTGCTTTCTTTGCGCAATTAGGGCAATGCACATCAATCTTATTGATGAACTCTGAAAGGTGTCTAAATTCTTCCAACATCATTTTATGTCAAAATTGGTCATCAGTAGACAAGAATGTCTTACGCATTTCCGTCTTCCGATAATGGTTTAGTGAGTTCTTTCCAGCGTGTGTTTTTCCATTCTTTCTGCTGAGCAGCATCCAGAAAAGTCCAAGCCACGATGCGGCTGCTTTTATTGCCTTGGCCCATAGGGATCGTTTCTACTTTGACGGCTTCGGCTTTTTCTAATGATTCATAAATTGCCTTGAGGTTAGTCTGTTTACTTACCAAGCTGGAAAACCAAAAGCAGGATTCTCCAAATTTTTTACTTTCGCGAATCATCCCCATAATGAATTTTCTTTCGCCACCCTCGCACCATAATTCTGAGTTTTTTCCTCCAAAATTTAAGGTTACTTCCTTTACTTTTTTACCTTTTAAGTTGCTCAGTTTGCGCAAAGAGCTTTCTTTAGATTCTTCTGGCGAAGAATGGAATGGAGGGTTACAGATGGTTACATCTACTTTTTCCTCTTTTCGCATCGCCCCGTAAATGGTATCTTTAGGTTCCATTTGCTGCCTTAATTCAATCTTGTCTTTTAGCGATGGGTTTTTGTCAACAATTGCTTGCGCAGATTTTAGTGCTATCGAGTCAATTTCTGACCCAATGAATGACCAACCATATTCTTTAATGCCGATCATGGGATATACGCAGTTGGCGCCAACGCCAATATCTAGGCAAATGATTTTATCGCCAGTTGGAATTTTGCCATAATTATTGCTGCAAAGCAAGTCGGCAATATGATGGATATAATCGGCCCTGCCAGGGATTGGCGGGCATAAATAGCCTTCTGGAATATCCCAATAGTCGATATCGTAATGAACTTTTAAGAGAGCTTTATTTAGGGTCTTAACTGCCTCAGGATTGGCGAAATCTATGGAGTCATTCCCGTATTTATTCGGAAGAACGAATTCAGTCAGTGCTGGTAGAGCAGCAATCAGCTTCTTGAAATCATAGCGTTCGCGATGTTGGTTTCGTGGGTGAAGCCTGGGTTTCTCCTGGGGTATTTCTTTTTTCTTTTTTTCCATCGCTTAAAACTCTCTTGCAAACTTAACCAAAAGTTGCAAGGGTTATGGCTTCGTAAAAAATCAACTTGATTACCGAGAAAGAATAAAATCAATGTAAACAACAGAATGATTTTTTGTTTTACTTCACTCGTTATGTTGAAAAAATCAGTAATCGTTATAGGTGCTGGCGCTTGGGGAGGCTGGTCGGCCTATTGCCTGCAAAAAGCAGGTTGCCAAGTTACTTTAGTGGATAAGAGTAGCCCTGGTAATGCTTTTTCTGGTTCTGGTGGTAAAACAAGAGTGATCAGAATGGCTTATGGTGGTAATGAAATCTATACCGAAATGGTAGATCGCTCTTTCCAACTTTGGGATGATTTCTGTGAATTGACTGGGGAGCAAGTGATTCATCCAAAAGAAGCTTTGTGGATGTTCAATGGTATCTCGTCCACCTATGCCGAACTATCACAACCGCTCATGCAAAAGCGAGGCTTTGCTTTAGACGAAATTTCATTGGCTGATTTAGCCCAGCGATATCCCCAAATCAATTTAGAAGGAATTACTTCCGCATATATAGAACCCAAAGCGGCTTATCTTGAAGCCAGCAGGTCTTGTAGTTTGGTAAAAACCGAGTTCGAAAAACTGGGTGGACGATTTGTACAGGCTGAAATAGCTAAGATTGAGGGTGATGGGAAAATCGATGCCTTGATTACCGCAGACCGAGAAAGACTGAAGGCCGACCATTATGTATTTGCCTGTGGGCCATGGATGAAAAACCTTTTTCCGAGTTTGGCTCTTTACATCAATGTCACGCGGCAGGAAGTTTATTATTTCGATGCTCCTGCAAATCATTTAGGAGACCATTTGCCCATTTGGCTAGAATTTAGGGCTGGCGATGAAATGTACTATGGCATTCCAGATCACCTGCAGCAAGGCTTTAAGCTCGCTTATGACCAACGCGATTGGGCACTTGACCCTGATCGAGATGATAGAGATCTTACGGCTACTATTTTTGAGCAAATGAATAGTGTTTTGGCTCAACGTTTTCCAGCGTTAAAAGGCGCGGGATTACACCATCATCATACCTGTGTTTATGAAAATTCACTAGATGGTGAATTTATAATGGACAATGCACCAAGTTTCAGTAACGGCATAATCCTTTGTGGTTCCTCTGGTCATGGCTTTAAAGTGGGGCCAGCCGTTGGCGAAATGGTCGCTGATTTAATCACTCAGACCAAACCTTTCCCTAGCTTCTTTGCGCTTGACCGACTCAAAGGTTTAACGCGTGTAAAAAGTCAGTTTGAGGTGGGTCTAGGTCAGATTAACTAGGTTACTCAAAGTAACCTAGTTAATTGTCGGTGAGCTTCAGATTAGATTTTAAATTAAAAAAATTAAATATAAAACTGTGTTACTTTAGTCTATGTTTATTCACCTAATTTTAGGATAAGCACTTTATCGAATTTAAGTATTATGAGATGGACATTAGAGGTGATCAGCTAGAACCAGACAAGTTTTACCATATTTTCAATCGAGGGATTAATGGTACTGCTGTTTTTTTTGAAAAGAAAAATTATCACTTCTTTTTAAAGCAATATGATAAGTATGTCTCTCCCTTTGCTTTAACCTATGCTTATTGCCTTTTGGGTAATCACTATCATTTACTGATTCGAATCAAATCAGAGCAAGAAATTTTAGAGGGAATAACTGAAGACAAGGATAAGCCTCTCTCATGGTATGCGAGCAATGCATTTTCAAGTTTCTTTCAAAGTTACACCCGTGCGATTAACAAAATGTACTCTAGAACTGGCTCTCTTTTTGAAACTCCCTTCAAACGAATTGTCGTTGAAAAGGATGAGTACTTCACGAGGTTGATAGCCTATATTCATGGTAACCCACAGAAGCATAAGTTGGTCGAAGATTTTCGTGTCTACCCTTATTCGTCTTATCTTTCGCATTTAGGGGATAAACCTACCAAACTACAACGGAGTGATGTTCTCAGTTGGTTTGGTGGACAAAATGCATATGCTGATTTTCATTTAGGTCAGAAGCTTGATTTATCAGAAAGATGGACGTTAGAATAATCTCTAACAGCCAACCTGAAATCTTGAATTCACTAGGTTACTCAAAGTAACCTAGTGAATGGGAATTACTTACTTCCCAGAACCTCACTCAACTGCAAATGCTGCAAAAGCATAATGGTCTTTGCATCTTTGATTTCACCTGTTTTAATCATTGCCATGGCTTGGTCAATGGGGAGCTCTAAAACTTCGATATCTTCTTGCTCATGTTCAATGCCACCGCCATCATTGACTTTCATACTTGCGGAGTATTCAGCAATAAAAAAGTAGAGGATTTCAGTTACCGAGCCGGGCGACATATATGCTTCGAACACTTTTTCAACCGATTTGATTTGGTAACCAGTCTCCTCCTCTGTTTCTCTTCGAATGCAGTCTTCAGGATTATCTAAATCCAACAAACCAGCGCAAGCTTCGATTAACATACCACTTGGGTTGCCATTGAGGTAAGTCGGCAGTCTGAATTGCCGTGTTAAAATTACCGTGCATTTCGTTTTGTTATACAACAGAATTGTAGCGCCATTCCCTCGGTCATAGGCCTCTCTGCTTTGTTGCTGCCAAGTTTTGTCGTTTTTTAGGTATTCGAAATCAACTCTGTGGAGCTTATACCAATTGTCAGAAAGCAATTTGCAGCTGAGGTTTCGAACTCTTTTATTCTTCATTGGGGATTTCGTCTAGGCTGTAAAAAATATGGAGGCCTCTTTCTTTAGCGATTTTCACGTCATTGTCAGCTCCTTTGGAAGCTCCATCAATTCGTAAAACCGCATCGCACTTTTCGAGTAAACGATGAGCCACAGGGTATTGAATTTCATCCCAAACTTCATCACCTAAGGCTTTTGACCCCGCTAAATGCATTAATGGTAAGGCAACCCATTCGCCAATCATGGGTACATGGCCTTTTCTGAAAATAGGTAAAGCCATAGCTTCCAATCGATCGAGGTTCTGTTTAATCAGTTCGGGGTTGTCGTTTGTACCACTGCGGTAAGGGCCAGCAATTAGAATTAGCATGCGATTTCAATTTGAAGTAAAGAAACTAAATCCCGGCCTTACAAAGCTTAATGTACTTTAAGAAATCACTTTTGGCCCCTGATTACACTCAAGAATTCTGGGGTAATACCCAAATAGGATGCGATTTGTTTTTGTGTTACCTGACTTCCAATTTGAGGGTATTTGGCTAAAAAGTTGTGATAGCGTTCTTCAGCAGATAACGACAAGTTTTGGATAACACGAAGTTGTTCACGGACATAAGCATTCTGCATCAAAATGCGGAAAAACCTCTCAAATTTTGGGATTTCTATATAAAGGTGATCTAGATCTATTTTGGACAATTGCAAAACTTCACTTTCGCTTACCGATTGAATGTTGAGCATGGCTGGTTTTTCCTCTAAAAAACAATGCATATCGGTGACCCACCAATCCGAAATGGCGAACATGATGGTAGACTCTTTATTTTCTTGATTAAGATAAAAAGCTCTTAGCAATCCAGAATTTACAAAGTTGATATGCTTACAAACTTGGCCTTCTTTTAGAATAAATTCCTTTTTCTGAAAACGCTTAGGCTTCAGCAGACTTACAAAATAAGTTTCCTCGGCTGGGCTGAGCGCAATGTGTTTTCTAAGATTAGAAAGAATTGGATCGAAGGACACGATTTGATAATGCTTTTGTGTAAAGGCTATAAAGTTATCAGATTATTTCACTTTTAGCCCTGTGATGAGAAATCTCCCAATTGATTATAAGGAAAACTTGTGAAATGTAAACTAACTCTCAAATCACACTATCGAATTGATTAAAATTGAGTTAGTGCCATTCCGTTTTTTAACTAACTTCCGCAATGAAACGCAACCTAAAATCATCAATCTTACTAGTAGCGAGTATTCTCTTGCTTGCGACTATGACCTTTTCTTGTCAAACCAAAAACGAAGAAGTTGAAAAGACCATGACCGATGTTAAGTCAGAACCACTCCTAAGGCATGTAGTACTTTTTCAGTTTAAACCAGATGCTGATCCTGATGCCATCAAGAAAGCAGAAGATGCTTTTTTGGACTTACCCAATAAAATTCCACAGATCAAAGGCTTTGAATGGGGCTTAAACAATAGCCCAGAAGGTTTAGATAAAGGATTTACCCATTGCTATTTTTTGACTTTCAAGTCTGAAGAAGATAGGGCGATTTATTTACCTCATCCTGATCATAAAGCATTTGGAGCCTTATTGGATAGAATTTTGGGAGATGTTTTAGTCGTGGATTACTGGATAAAGTAATCCGCTTTTTTGCCGTCAGACTTCTAGGTTCTTATGCTTGCTTTTGCCCATCCAACCTAAGTGGGTATGGTCGAAACTATCGAAGAATTTGAGTCCATAACCTAACATTCTATCGAAGCAAGAATGGGCCATAAAGATAAGGCCTATCAAAATCAGTAGTTCATTAGAAATTGCATAGCCAATAATCATCATCAAAGAAATCAGGCCTTTATGATGGGCAGCATTGTAGGCAATGGTGGCTACCTTCTTATTAATGAGTATGGCCAAAAAAGCTAGATCTGGAGCAAAGAATAAGCTTGCAAAGAGTACCCAACCTCCTTCATAGAATTCAAAATATACCAATGTGAAGAGGATGAAAAGAGGGAGTTGTTCGAGTTTTAAGGTGGTTCTCATGTTCATAGTCAACGATTTAGATTTCTTTATTAAACTCAAGTGCCTTTTCTGTCCAAAAGTCTAGGTCTTCATCAGCATCAAAACCTTCAGGGCTAATAAATAAAAAGCCTCGCATCGCTTTACCAGTAAAATCCATTTGTTGACTTCCCTTTTTAAAAAGTAATTGTTCGTGTGCGGCTTTGCCAACGCGCACCATTAAACGGTCCAGTCCAGTGGTTTTATCAATATCTACTCCAATGCACATTTTATCATTGACCATAAAAATTAGTCCACCCATCATCTTTTTTTCCTCAGTAATATTGGCCTTGGATAGTCGTTGGCGAACCCTGTCTGCTAAAAAATCGCTAAATGCCATTTGATTGTTCTTTAATCTGACCTAAAATAAGCTTTAGCCATGAACTTTAAACAATGAACTGCTAAAGAGTTTGTTTTTTGTTTGCTCAATTGCCAGCCTTCACTACCTTTGCCAACGATGTTGAAAAACACAGATATCGCTTCAATTCCTGCACATCATGTGCATCATTTCCACCATCTCTCGTAAGAGAGATATATAAACACCCCTGCCCGGCAGTTCCTGTCGGTACATTCGATCAAAATTTATAAATCATTTTCAAGACTTTACGGTTGATAAGGCTGATTACATTTGCCTTAGGCCGATTTCAAAACATAAAAAATGAATACTACACTACGCATTGCAGTTCAAAAAAGTGGAAGATTAAGCGAGGAATCACTTTCCTTAATCAAAGAATGTGGCATTAAAGTGAACAATGGAACCGGGAAATTGAAGGCAGAAGCTTCTAATTTTCCAATGGAGTTTCTTTTTCTGAGGGATGATGATATCCCTGGTTACGTACAAGATGGCATAGCAGATTTGGGTATCGTTGGGGCAAACGAAGCTGAAGAAAAGGACAAGCAAGTGGATTGGGTAAAGAAACTGGGTTTTTCTAAATGCCGACTTTCTTTGGCCATTGACAAAAATCAAACTTACAATGGGATTCAAGATTTTGAAGGAAGGAGCTTGGCTACTTCGTACCCAAAGATTTTGGGAGACTACCTAAAGGCGAATAATATCACTGCTGATATCCACGAAATTAGCGGGTCGGTAGAAATCGCCCCGAGTATCGGTTTGGCCTATGGTATTTGCGATATCGTAAGTTCTGGCTCAACACTACTGAGCAATGGCTTAAAGGAGGTAGAGGTGATTTTCAAATCCGAGGCGGTTTTGCTGGCGAACAAGAACCTTTCTGATGAAAAGAAAGCCATTTTAGATCGATTGATTTTTAGAATTGATTCAGTTCAAACGGCCAAGAACAACAAATACATTCTGTTGAATGCGCCTAACGATGCTGTTGCTAAGATTATCAGCATTCTACCAGGTATGAAAAGTCCGACCGTTTTGCCATTGGCTACCGAAGGCTGGAGTTCTGTACATTCTGTAATCAAGGAAGATGATTTCTGGCAAATCATTGAAGATTTGAGAGATGCAGGCGCACAGGGTATCTTAGTAGTTCCAATCGAAAAAATGATTTTATGAAAAACGTGATCAATCCTCAGAAATCAACATGGGAGCTACTTTTAAAGCGGCCTACCATGGATTTAGAAACCATCGAGGCCATTGTAAAGCCCATTATGGAACAGGTGAAGGCAGAAGGCGATGTGGCTTTGAAACGCTTCACCTTAAAGTTTGACGGGGTAGAAATCAGCTCATTGGATGTCAGCAATGCCGAAGTCCAAGATGCGATTAATTTAGTGCCGGATGATTTGAAAGTAGCTATTGCCACGGCAAAACACAATATCGACACTTTTCATAGTGCTCAAAAACAGGGGTTGCTTCAAGTAGAAACCATGCCAGGCGTAAACTGTTATCGAAAATCCGTGGCGATCGAAAAGGTCGGTCTTTACATCCCAGGGGGTACCGCTCCTTTACTTTCTACCGTATTGATGTTGGGAGTGCCGGCAAAGATTGCAGGCTGCAAAGAGATCGTATTATGCACTCCGCCTGATCAAAATGGGAAGATCAATCCTGCCATTTTATACACAGCTCATTTGGTTGGAGTAACTAAGATTTTTAAAGTTGGAGGGGCGCAAGCCATTGCCGCCATGACTTTCGGAACGGATACTATCCCGAAAGTCAACAAGATATTTGGCCCAGGAAATCAATACGTAACGGCTGCCAAACAGCTTTCAACAAAATATGGTTTGGCAATAGACATGCCAGCTGGTCCTTCAGAAGTGGCGATTTATGCCGATGAAACTGCGGTTCCAGCTTTCGTGGCTGCCGACTTGCTTTCGCAGGCTGAACACGGAATGGATTCTCAGGTGGTATTGGTGGCTTCTTCTGAAACTGTTGTTCAGGCCATACAATCAGAATTAGACTTACAATTGATTGAATTACCAAGGAAAGAAATCGCGGCTAAGGCTTTAGAAAACAGTATGGCAATTGTGATGGAAAGCCCAAAAGAAGCCATCGCTTTGTTGAACGAATATGGCGCAGAGCATTTGATCCTTTCGGTAGAAAACCCGTGGATCGTTTCCGATCAAATCATGAATGCTGGTTCCGTTTTTATAGGTAATTATACTCCCGAATCGGCAGGCGATTACGCTTCAGGTACTAATCACACTTTACCAACCAACGGTTATGCGAAAATGTACAGCGGTGTTTCGCTGGATAGTTACTTGAAAAAAATCACCTATCAAGAAATCACAAAAGAGGGTTTAAAGGCTTTAGGGCCGGTGGTAGAAAAATTGGCTGAAGCAGAGTTGCTGCAAGCACACAAAAATGCGGTGACCATCAGATTAAATGAAATCAACAATGTTTGATCCGAACGTACTTTTAAGAGCCCACTTGCAAAAGTTGGTGCCTTATTCTTCTGCACGCGATGATTATAAAGGTAGCAAGGGCGTTTTTCTCGATGCCAACGAGAACCCAATTGGCTCGATTACAAAAGAAAATTGGAACCGATATCCTGATCCTTATCAATACGATTTAAAGGCTAAGATTGCTCAAATTAAAGGGGTAAAGGCCGAGAATATTTTTCTGGGAAATGGCAGCGATGAGCCTATTGATTTACTGCTGAGAGCGTTTTGCGAGCCAATTAAGGACAATATCATTATCAACCCACCGACTTATGGCATGTATAAGGTCAGTGCGGATATCAATAATGTGGAAGTGCGCGAAGCATTGCTTACTGCTTACTATGATTTGGACTTAGCAAGCATTGAGGCCAAGATTGACGGAAACAGTAAGCTTTTGTTTATATGTTCGCCAAATAACCCAACAGGAAATGATGTCTCTTTAGTTAAAATTGAAGAAGTGATCAAATCCTTTAAAGGCATTGTGATAGTGGATGAGGCTTATGTTGATTTTACATCGAGAGAAAGCTTTGTGCATAAACTCGATCAATATCCGAATTTGTTGGTGCTGCAAACTTTTAGCAAGGCATGGGGCTTGGCTTCTTTGAGATTAGGAATGGCCTTCGCATCAAAAGAAATCCTAGCCATTTTGAATAGAATCAAGGCACCTTATAACCTTAGTGGCCTGATACAAAGGACGGTTATAGAAGCCTTGGATAATGTGCAAGCCAAAGATCAAATGGTAGCACAAATTCTTGCGAATCGCGAAATATTAGGAAAGGCTTTGGCTGAAAATCTAAAGATCAAAACGATTTGTCCAACGGACGCAAACTTCTTTTTAGTCAAAATGGACAATGCCTCGGCAGTTTATCAAGCTTTGATCGCTAAGAAGATCATTACAAGGGATCGATCAAAAGTTGCGCTTTGCGAGGGAGGTATCCGAATTACTGTGGGTACCGAAAAGGAAAATGAAATGCTGATTGAAGCACTCAAAACAGTTTTAAATTAGTTTAAAGTTTGAAGTTCAAAGTTGACAGAAGTGGTTTCAACCAAGAACATTAAACTGCGAACAATAAACCATGAAGGATGAAAAAAATATTGTTTATAGATCGTGATGGTACCATTATTATCGAGCCTAAGGAAGATCAGCAGGTAGATTCTTTAGAAAAATTAGAGTTCTTGCCCAGGGCGATTTCGAACTTGCGTAAAATTGCTGAACAACTTGACTATAGGTTGGTGATGGTCACCAATCAAGATGGCTTGGGAACAGCGTCTTTTCCAGAAGATACTTTTTGGCCTGCACATAATAAAATGCTCCAAACGCTTGAAAATGAAGGTGTCGTATTTGACGAAATTGCCATTGACCGCACATTTGGGCATGAGAATGCACCTACGAGAAAGCCTGGGACGGGTTTGTTGACGCACTATATGAATGGAGATTTTGATCTTGCTAATTCCTATGTTTTGGGAGATCGAGTAACAGATATTCAATTGGCGGATAACCTTGGGGCGAAGGCGATTTTCATTGCTGAAGAAAAAAATGAAAGAGCAGCCTTAACGACAATGAGTTGGGATGAAATCTTCAATTTCTTGCAAATGCCACCTCGTACTGCGGAAGTACACCGGGTGACAAAAGAAACAGATATTCTAATTCAATTGAATTTAGACGGTACTGGCCAATGCCATAATGAAACTGGGTTAGGTTTCTTCGATCATATGCTTGATCAATTAGGGAAACATTCTGGTGCTGATTTAACAATTAAGGTCAAAGGTGATTTGCATATTGATGAACACCATACCATCGAAGATACAGCCTTGGCTTTGGGAGAAGCATATGCAAAAGCGATTGGAGATAAAAAAGGAGTAAATCGCTATGGCTTTTTATTGCCAATGGATGAAGCCTTAGCACAAGTCGCCATTGATTTTAGCGGAAGGCCATGGTTGGTTTGGGAAGCCAAATTTACGCGCGAAAGGGTAGGAGATATGCCAACTGAGATGTTTATGCACTTCTTCAAATCCTTTTCCGATGCCGCCAAGTGCAACCTCAATATCAAAGTAGAAGGAGAAAACGAGCACCATAAAATTGAGTCCATCTTCAAGGCCTTCGCGAAAGCCATTAAAATGGCTGTGCAACGCAATGCCAATGAAATGAACCGATTACCTAGTACAAAAGGAGTGCTTTAAGCACTCCTTTTGTTATTTCAATTACTCGTTTCTTAATGTATTTGCAGGGTTAGCTTTGGCTGCTTTCCAGGTTTGCGAACCAATTGTGATAAAACCAATTGTGAAGATGATGAGCACCCCACCAAATAATTCTATTGCGCCAATGCTGGCCCGATTCACGGCACCTTGTAGAATTACATTATCAAAGAAATAGTAGGCGAGGGGAACTGCAATGGCAGCTGAAATTACCAATAACCACATAAAGCCTTTCGCTAAAAGGGTAATTAAACTGCCTTCAGTTGCACCAAGCACCTTTCGAATACTAATTTCTTTAACTCTGGTTTCTGCTGTGTAAACGGCCATTCCTAATAGTCCCAAGGAAGCAATTGTCATGGTCAAGAAGGCCAAGAAACCTACTAGAGTAAACATTACCGAATATTCGCTGTAAGCTTTTTGTAGTTTTTCGTCATAAAAAGTGGCATCGAATTCATGAACAGGGTCAAAGTCATTCCAAGCAGACGCTATCTTTTCCATTGTGCCTAGTAAATCAGGCGATGCTATTTTCAAATTAATGGTATATACTTCTTTGGGTTGGTACCTGAAACCGAAACATTCAATACTTTCACTGACTTTCGCGTAATGGAAATCTTCGATTACGCCAATGATCCTTAGTTTTTTGTCGTCTACCTTTAAGTACTTGCCAATGGATTCTTCTGGTGTTCCTACATTGAACCGCTTAATGGTGGTTTCATTTACAATGATTTCTGACTCTTCTTCCTGAAGCGGCCTTTGATCAAAGTTGGTTCCTGCCAGTAATCTATGTTTCATCATCGGAATGTAGTTTCCATCAATGCTGGCATACCAAAGCGTAGTAGAATCCATTGGGTCTTCATATTTCATGTCGGCCCCCCAGCGGCTTCCAACACTCAGCAGATGAGATGAAACTGCGATTTCAGAAACTTCTGGTATGGCTTCATATATACTTTTGACCTGATCAGCGTCATTGCCTTGTAGCTCAATGTTCAATACATTTTCTGTTTTGTACCCTAGGTCAAAAGCCAGCGCATATTTGTATTGTTTGAAGGCAATGCTGGCTGAAATGATAAAAACAAGAGATAAGGTGAATTGAATGACGATGAGTACTTTTCTCAAATTAATTTTAGAAAACAGTTTAGTGTTGCTTACCCCTTTCATCACCTGAGCAGCCTTTAATTTGGAAAGCAGGGTGGCAGGGAACAAGCCCGCTAAAATTCCCACTAGTATGGCGAACAAGAAGAAGTAGATAAAAAGTTTAGGCTCGGTTGCTAAGTGCAGGGTTTGCTGAATTTCTGGAGCAAGATTTAGAAAATAAGGCTTGAGGACGAGGAAAAGGAAATAGGCAAGTACCAAAGATGAAACGGAAATGACACAAGCCTCAATGATAAACTGTGAGATAATCTGACTTCTTGTGGCTCCCACCACTTTTCTTACGCCCACTTCTTTGGCCCTGCGCAATGAGCGAGCGATAGAGAGGTTGGTATAATTAAATCCAGCGGATAGAATGACCACAAAAACTAAGAGCCCAAATACCCACAAACCTTTGCCACCAATGCTCGGCCCAATTTGGTTGCTTAAGTCAGGGCCAGTCATAATATTTAATACAGATTGAAGCGTAAGCTCAATTTTAATCCTGTCAAACTTCTCATTTTCTTCTTCGCTTATTTTTGCTAATCTTTCTTCTATCTGCTGCATCGTAGTGCCTTCAGCCAATTTCATGTAGCAATAGTTCATCCACATGTTAGTCCAGCCCATGATATTGTTATCTCTTTCCTTTTCTTGGCTCTCATGGGTGGAAAAAGAGGCCAGTGATTGAAATTTTAGGTGAGAATTGAATGGAGGTTTCTCAACAATAGCTGTTACCTTAAAATCCTTGTCATTCACCTTTATGATCTGATTTAAGGGGTCAACTCCTTCATCAAAGATTTTAGAAGCAGTCTCATCAGTAAGTACTAGAGAATATGGCTCAACAAGGGCTGTGGCCCCATTCCCTCTCAATATTTTAAAGGAAAAGACATCAAAGAAGCCTTCAGAAGCATATACTCCCGAAAGGGGAACAACTTTATCATCTACTTTGGCATCACCACCAAAGTTTCTTCTCATAATTACTGAGGCATCAATTCCGGGAACTTCCTCTTGAAGTCTTTTGCCTGCAATAATAGATGTGGAGGCAAAATAGGATGGGTCTTCGTCCAAGGATTGATAGATGTTGTTAATTCTATAGATCCGTTCTGCGTCTTCGTGGAAGCGATCATAGCTCCTCACTTCCATAAAAAGGGTAATCATAAGTAAGCAAACCGACATTCCGACTGCTAAGCCAAAGATGTTAATGGCGGAAAATAGCTTGTTCCTGGCTATGCTCCTTAACGATGTTTTGAAGTAATTTTTAAACATGACAATTGAGTTTATGTTGTTGACTATTTTGAATTTTCTAATGGTATAAGGTCTGCAAAACTTGATCACATCTAACCAATATGTGATTTTTGCAGACTTAAGGCTTTTGCTGGTAAGGTTCCTGTCGAAATGCTCATACAAATCACCTTGTAGATCTTCTAAAAGATCATGGCGGCAATACCATTCTAGAAAGCGGTTTGCCCATTTAGGTGGTTGATTTGTGAGCTTATTGTTCATATCATTTTAAGATTGAATTCTGGAATAAGCCTCCATAATTCATCTCTTTGCTCTTTCACCTTTGTTAATGTGGCTTTGCCAGCATCAGTTACTTCGAAATACCGCTTGCGTCTGCCTCCTCGTACTTTAGTGGCTTCTCCTAACTGCGAAAGCACATATCCTTTTTCTTCTAACCTATTGAGTACAGCGTGAACCACCCCCAACTTGACCGATCTTTCAGTAATCCTTTCTATCTCATCACAAATGGCCACGCTGTAGGCATCAGACATCAGCGAGGCGATGGTCAATAAGACTACTTCTTCGAATTCGCCTAAGTTTGTTCCTTTCATTGATTTTTATTTATTCTTTAAATGTATGAAAAATGTAAGAATAGAAAACTGATTTTTCATGCAAATAGCGAAGATATAGTTTGCCGAAAGATTCATGCTGCGTAGTTACTTGATTTTAACGCCATTTTAAATCCAAAAGGAGTCAATAAGCCTTTATGTGTAGTGAGTTGTTGAACAATGTACTTCTAGCCGCATCCTAAATCACAGCAATTGATTTTTATTTACGTATTAAATTAATAAGTTTGTCGTATAATTAAAGGTTATGGATGCTAAAGTCACACTCAGTTTCGATCAAGAAGTAATTCAATCGGCCAAAGCCTTTGCCGAGAAGAACAACATCAGTCTTTCTAGGCTCACGGAGTTTTTGCTTAGGCAGATTACATCAAACCAATATACTTCCATTGAAGATTTGCCTATTGCTGATTGGATTTCTGTAGTAGCTGAGGGCGAGGCAGAATACAGAACTAAGCCAAGAAAGATTTCTAAGGCAGATTTCTACGAAAAAAGGTAATGGGTAAGGTTTTTATAGATGCGAATGTATTAGTCTCTGTGCTGAATAAAGAATATCCGCTGTTTTTATATTCTTCTAGGGTATTGAGTTTAGCAAATGATAAGAACTTTCAGCTATATACTTCATCTTTATGCTTAGCAATTGCCTTTTACTTTTCCTCAAAAAAGTCAGGAGAGGCCTTGGCTAAAACTAAGATAGCGGCATTGTGTCAACATCTGTCTATTGCTGTAATTTCAGAAAGTGCAATTAAAAAGTCCATAATGGATCCTAGGGTGAATGATTTAGAGGATGGTTTTCAATATTATGCGGCTATTGAGGCTGGTTGTAAGAGCATTGTGACCGAAAATCTTTCGGACTATTTTTTTTCGAATATTGAGGTGCTCACTGCCGAACAGTTTTTAATTCAAAAGGTACTTACAAATGAAAAAGGCACCAAAAAGGTGCCTTAATGTTAAAGGATTCTGAGTCCTTTAATTTAAACAGTCATAATCTCCTGCTCTTTATGATTGAAGAGTTCGTCCATTTTTTTATTGAATAAGTTGGTCAAGTCTTGCACTTTATCTTCGGCTACTTTTACAGCATCCTCTGAAAGACCATCTTTCTGAAGCTTTTTGAGTTCATCATTCGTTTCTTTTCTGGCGCTTCGGATACTTATTCTACCATCTTCGGTAGCCGCTTTGGCTTGTCTTACCAAATCTCTTCTTCGCTCTTCCGTCAGCATTGGTATATTGATGATAATTTGTTCTCCGTCATTTTGAGGGTTTAAACCTAAATCACTGTTGAGAATCGCCCTTTCAATCGGACCTGTCATTGATTTTTCCCAAGGCTTAACAAAAAGAGTTCGTGCATCTGGGCTGTTCACCGAGGCTACTTGATTTAGTGGGGTTGATGTACCATAATAATCTACTTTGATTACATCAAGCATATTGGGCATTGCTTTACCTGCTCTAATTTTGGCAAGTTCTACTTTAGTATGAGCGATGGCCTTCTCCATCATTTCCTTAGCGGTTTCTAAGTATAATTCCAGTTCTTCCATGATTTAAATTAGCTTATCAAAGTTCCTACGTTTTCTTTTCCTTCCATAAGGTTTAAAAGGTTGTCCTTGGTGTTCATATCAAATACAATAATAGGGACATTATTTTCTTGGCAAAGCGTAAAAGCCGTCATATCCATGATATTGTAGCCTTCTCTAATTGCTTGTTCGAACGAAAGATTTTCAATTCTGGTGGCTGTCGGGTCTTTCTCTGGGTCTGCGGTGTATACTCCATCAACTCTGGTGCCCTTTAAGACTACTTCGGCTTCGATTTCAATCGCTCTTAAGCTCGCAGTGGAGTCAGTAGTGAAATAAGGATTGCCTATGCCTGCTCCAAATATCACGACCCTGCCTTTTTCAAGGTGTCTCACCGCTCTTCTTCGAATAAAGGGTTCACAAACGGCTTCCATTTTAATGCCTGACATTAGTCGGGTAAACATTCCGTGATTTTCGAGAGTGCTCTGAATGGCCATTGCATTAATTACGGTCGCCAGCATGCCCATGTAATCACCTTGCACACGGTCTATACCTGAGGCTTCTGCTTGAACTCCACGATAGATGTTACCACCACCAATTACAATTGCGATTTCTACACCTTTATCATGAATCCTTTTTATTTCTTCGGCATATTGGTTTAATCTGTCTGGATCAATTCCGTATTGCTGATTGCCCATCAATGCTTCACCACTTAATTTCAAAAGAATCCTCTTGTACTTCATTCGTTCTTTGTGATTAAAATTTGATTAAAATTTGATTTTTCTCCACGCTCGCACCGACTGCGACTTCAATGCTTTGGATTGTACAGTCTCCTGGAGACTTAAGTACATTCTCCATTTTCATGGCCTCTAATACCATAATTTGATCTCCCTTCTTCACTTCTTGTCCCACCTTTACAAAAATATCGTGGATCAGCCCTGGCATCGGTGCTTTGATATCAGTTATTATCGAAGAAGTTAAATTAGTTATGCCCATTCTTTCGAGCAGCTGATCCATTTTGTCCTTAACTTGGACAGTATAAATCTGATTGTTGATTTTTATTTCGACCACCTTTTTATCCTTATCAAATGAGATGACCTCTGCATTGAAGGATTTATTGTCCTTTAGAATATGGAATTTCTGTTTACTTATTTTTGAAAGGTTCCATTCGAAGTTTGATCCATTAACACTGATATGACCAGCATTCAACTCAACTTCAACTTGATGATCTTTTTCAAGGCTTATTTTATACATAAAGTTAGTTTAAGGCCTTGCGGCTTTAAATGTCTAGATTATTGTTGTGCTGTCTTTTTCAATAGAAATCTAAATCACGCAAATATAAAGAAGTATTTTAATTTGAGGCTTTGAAGGACATATCTCTTAAGTCGTGCAGGGCGGAATTATTCTCTGGCTTTTTATCTTTCTTAGAATCGTTTTTTAGCTGTTTTAAGGTGGTCGAAAAAACGCTACATCTTTTTTTGAGATATATTTGAATAATATAAAAAAGGGTCTAATTTTGCATTCCCTTTCGCTGAAAGGATTTTTTATGACGTTCTTTTAGGGATTGAAAATCAGTTGGGGGGATACCAAAGCGGCCAACTGGGACGGACTGTAAATCCGTTGACTTATGTCTTCGAAGGTTCGAATCCTTCTCCCCCCACAATAGATCAAATACCAGTGATCATCGTTCAAAGGCCATTTTGGAATTTGAGCTTTAAGAGTTGGAATTTGAACAAGCGGGTGTAGCTCAGTTGGTAGAGCGACAGCCTTCCAAGCTGTAGGTCGCCGGTTCGAACCTGGTCACCCGCTCAAAACTTTGAGTTACAAATGCGAAGTTTAATGTGCATCGAACATCAAACTTCGATATGAACTTGAACAAGCCGATGTAGCTCAGGGGTAGAGTACTTCCTTGGTAAGGAAGGGGTCACGAGTTCAAATCTCGTCATTGGCTCAAGGCACTGAAAAAATCAGATGTCGAAGAATAAATTAAATAATTGAATTTAAATATTAACTAATTTTCAAGTTATGGCTAAAGCAAACTTTGACCGTTCTAAGCCGCACGTTAATATTGGTACTATCGGTCACGTTGACCACGGTAAGACCACATTAACTGCTGCTATTACTAAAGTTTTGGCATCACAAGGTCTTGCCGAAAACAGAGATTTCTCTTCTATTGATAATGCTCCTGAAGAGAAAGAAAGAGGTATCACAATTAACACATCTCACGTTGAGTATCAAACTGTGAATCGTCACTATGCCCACGTTGACTGTCCTGGTCACGCGGATTATGTGAAGAACATGGTTACTGGTGCTGCACAGATGGACGGTGCAATTCTTGTTGTAGCTGCGACTGATGGTCCTATGCCGCAGACAAGAGAGCATATTCTTTTGGCTCGTCAGGTAGGAGTACCTGCTCTTGTAGTTTTCATGAACAAGGTTGATCTTGTGGATGATGAAGAACTTCTTGAGCTAGTTGAGATGGAAATTAGAGAACTTCTTTCTTTCTACGAATATCCTGGTGATGACATTCCTGTAATCCAAGGTTCTGCTTTGGGCGGTTTGAATGGTGATGATCAGTGGGTTGGTAAAATCAATGAGCTTATGGCTGCAGTTGATGCTTACATTCCACTTCCAGAGCGTTTGATCGATAAAGATTTCTTGATGCCTGTTGAAGACGTATTCTCGATCACAGGTCGTGGTACTGTTGCTACTGGTAGAATTGAAAGAGGTGTTACCAACACTGGTGATCCTGTTGAAATCATCGGTATGGGTGCTGAAGGTCTTAAGTCTACAATCACAGGAGTAGAAATGTTCCGTAAGATTTTGGATAGAGGAGAAGCTGGTGACAACGTAGGTCTTTTGTTGAGAGGTATTGAAAAATCTCAAATCAAGAGAGGTATGATTATTTGTAAGCCAGGTTCTGTAAAACCACATGCACATTTCAATGCTGAGGTTTACGTACTTTCAAAAGAAGAAGGTGGACGTCATACTCCATTCTTTAACAAATATCGTCCACAGTTCTATTTAAGAACAACTGACGTTACTGGTGAGATTAAGCTTCCTGCAGATATCGAAATGGTAATGCCAGGTGATAACGTTACAATCGAAGTTACTTTGATTAACGCTATTGCTCTTGAAAAAGGATTAAGATTCGCGATCAGAGAAGGTGGTAGAACAGTAGGTGCCGGTCAGGTTACTGAAATTTTAGACTAATCTTTTAAGATTTACCAAATATATCAAACGCGTTTTCGAAATATCGGAAACGCGTTTGTTTCATATAGTATTTTTATCTACATTTGCAGCCCGTTTTAGGGATGGAATGTTGGAATTGTACCTCGTCCTTTTGGAGTTCAATCAAACTGAAGACAGTCAAAAGCATTGATTTTTAATGTTTTAAGGACAGGGCAAATCTGTGATAATTGATACACGGGTGTAGCTCAGTTGGTAGAGCAGTGGTCTCCAAAACCAAAGGTCGTGAGTTCGAATCTTACCACCCGTGCAACGAAGAAATATAAAGCTGATGAACAAATTGAAGACATTTATCGCTGAATCTTATGTCGAGTTAAGGCATAAGGTAAGTTGGCCAAAGTATTCTGAGCTACAAGCTAGCTCGGTTTTAGTGTTGGTAGCTTCCTTGATCTTTGCCCTTTTTATAGGGATCATTGATTTAGGTTTCGATAATATCATGGATTGGTTTTATACAATTAGAAGATAATTTATAGAATGGCAGAGCTAAAGTGGTATATGGTTCGGGCTGTTTCGGGTCAGGAAAGAAAGGCCAAGGAGTATCTTGAAAATGAGATCGAACAGGAGAACGTTTTAGATTTTATTCCTCAGGTGATTATTCCAGCTGAAAAAGTGTATGAGATGCGTAACGGAAAGAAACGCTCTCGTGATCGAAACATGTTTCCAGGCTACATTATGGTGCAAGCTGATCTTACCAATGGTGAGGTCATTCATATGATTAAAAATATCCCGGGTATCATTGGGTTCTTAGGTCAAAAGGGTGGTAATGCTTCCAACACTCCCCCTGTTCCGTTACGACAGATTGAAGTCGACCGTATTTTAGGTAAGGTTGAAGAAATCGATGAGTTTGACGAACACACTGATACACCATATATAGTTGGAGAGTCTATCAAAGTAATGGATGGGCCCTTTAGTGGATTTACGGGTACTATAGAGGAGGTATTTGAGGAACGAAGAAAACTTAACGTTATGGTTAAGATCTTCGGGCGAAATACACCAGTTGAATTAAGTTACATGCAAGTCGAAAAACAAGATTAAGATGGCTAAGGAAATATCTGGTTATCTGAAGTTGCAAGTTAAGGGAGGTCAAGCAAACCCTTCCCCTCCGGTTGGTCCCGCTTTAGGTTCTAAGGGACTAAATATTATGGAGTTCTGTAAGCAATTCAATGGACGTTCTCAGGATAAAATGGGACAAGTACTTCCAGTACTTATTACCATGTATACTGACAAGTCTTTTGATTTTGTTATCAAAACTCCTCCTGCACCGGTAATGTTAATGGAAGCATCTAAGATCAAAAAAGGTTCTAACGAGTCTAACCGTATTAAAGTCGGTTCGGTGAGTTGGGATCAAGTGAAAGAGATCGCTGAAGTTAAGATGCCGGATTTGAATGCTTTCACGCTTGAATCTGCCATGAAAATGGTGGCTGGAACGGCAAGAAGCATGGGTATTAGAGTGACCGGAAAAGCACCTTGGGAAAACTAAAGATTTGTTAAAATGGCAAAGTTGACAAAAAAGCAAAAAGAAGCTTTAAGTAAATATGATCCACAGAAAGTATATTCTCTAACTGAGGCATCATCGATTGTGAAGGAAATCTCCATCGCAAAATTCGATGCGTCTGTAGATATTGATGTTCGCTTGGGAGTGGATCCGCGCAAGGCAGATCAGATGGTGAGAGGCGTAGTAGCATTGCCACATGGAACAGGAAAAGAAGTGAAAGTTTTAGTGTTGTGTTCTCCTGACAAAGAGCAGGAAGCAAGAGATGCTGGTGCTGATCACGTAGGTTTAGATGATTACATAGCAAAAATCGAAGGTGGATGGACTGACATTGATGTCATCATCACTATGCCTACGGTTATGGCCAAAGTAGGTCGTCTAGGTCGAGTTCTTGGACCAAGAGGTTTAATGCCTAACCCAAAATCTGGTACAGTTACTTTGGAGGTTGGAAAAGCAGTCGAAGAAGTTAAGGGAGGTAAAATCGACTTCAAAGTTGATAAATACGGAATCGTTCATACAAGTGTAGGTAAGGCTTCTTTCTCTCCTGAGAAAATCGCTGAGAACACTGCTGAAGTGCTTCTAACACTCTCAAAATTGAAACCGGCTTCGGCAAAAGGTACTTATATGAAAAGTATCAATTTGTCTTCGACTCAAAGTCCAAGTATTAAAGTTGATAAAAACTCCGTAGTAGGATTATAATCATGACTAGAGAAGAAAAAGGCGTATTAATTGAAGAATTGTATCAGAAATTTTCTGATAACAGCAATTTCTACATAACTGATGCTTCCCGTATGTCGGTGGCACAGACCACGGCACTGAGAAGACTATGCTTTGAAAAAGGCATCGAATTTAAAGTGTTCAAAAATTCATTGATCCAAAAAGCTCTTTTGAGAATGGATGCAGATTATGCTCCATTTGATGAAAAAGTGCTCAAAGGATTTTCAGGAATAATGTTTTCTGCACAAGATGCGAATGCTCCTGCAAAGTTGATCAAAGAATTTAGAAAAAAATCAGGTATAAACTATCCATTGTTGAAAGGTGCTTCCATCGATACCGATCTTTTCATTGGAGAGGAGTCTTTAGATATGCTAGTAAGTCTCAAGTCGAAAGCTGAGCTTATTGGAGAGGTGATAGGATTGTTACAATCACCTGCTAAGAATGTTATCTCTGGCCTTAAGGGCGCGGGTGGCAAACTGGCCGGCATCTTAAAGACGTTATCTGAGCGTGAAAATTAATAATTAATCAAGATTTAGAATTTAATAAACGAAAAGTAAAATGGCAGATTTAAAAGATTTCGCAGAGCAGTTAGTGAACTTAACTGTTAAGGAAGTTAACGAATTAGCTGATATCCTTAAGAATGAGTACGGTATCGAGCCTGCAGCTGCTGCAGTTGCTGTAGCTGGCCCAGTTGCTGGTGGTGGTGACGCTGTTGTTGAAGAGAAAAGCACTTTTGACGTTGTGTTGAAAGCAGCTGGTGCTTCGAAACTTGCTGTAGTTAAATTGGTAAAAGATTTAACTGGTTTAGGATTGAAAGAAGCTAAAGAATTAGTTGATGGCGCTCCTAAAGCAATCAAAGAAGGTATTGCTAAAGACGAGGCTGAGGCATTGAAAAAACAGCTTGAAGAAGCTGGTGCTGAAGTAGAGCTTAAATAATTTGATTCGCCATAGCTCCTATGGCAAAGGAATAGGCCCTGGTCCCGTCCCGAATTTTCGGGATCGGAATCATGGGTCTTTTCCTGTTTGTATACATTTTAGAGCCTTGTCTCTTCAAGCCCTGCACGCTTTAAGTGCAAAATTATTCTTGGTTTAAACTAAAATATTACGGCCTTGGCTAACGCAATTCAAACAGAAAGAATAAGTTTTTCTTCAATTAAGTCAGTATTAGATTACCCTGATTTTCTTGACATTCAAGTGAAGTCTTTCGAAGATTTTTTTCAGTTGGAAACCCCAGCAGAAAAAAGGACTCAAGATGGCCTTTTCAAAGTGTTCTCAGAGAACTTCCCTATTTCGGATTCTAGAGAAAACTTTGTTTTAGAGTTCATTGATTACCTAGTAGATCCCCCAAAATACTCTGTAGAGGAGTGTATCGATAGAGGTTTAACCTATTCCGTTCCTCTTAAAGCCAAACTTCGTCTTTCTTGTAATGACAAAGACAATGAAGATTTTGAGACTATTGAGCAGGAAGTTTTCTTAGGAAACATTCCTTACATGACCATCAAAGGTTCGTTTGTTGTAAATGGAGCTGAAAGAGTTATCGTTTCTCAATTGCACAGATCGCCAGGTGTATTCTTTGCGCAAAGCAAGCATACTAATGGTACTGCACTTTATTCGGCTAGGATTATCCCTTTCAAAGGTTCTTGGATTGAATTTGCGACTGACGTGAACAGCGTCATGTATGCCTACATTGACCGTAAAAAGAAATTTCCTGTAACTACATTGTTAAGAGCAATTGGTTATGGTACTGACAAGGACATTCTAGATTTGTTTGGTCTTTCTGAGGAGATTAAGGCTAACAAAGCTCAACTTAAAAAAGGAGTTGGTAGAAAACTTGCTGCAAGAGTTCTTAGAACTTGGATTGAGGATTTCGTAGATGAAGATACTGGTGAAGTGGTATCTATCGATAGAAATGAGGTGCTTCTGGAGCGTGACTCAATCTTGGCAGAAGAGGATGTTGATTTGATCTTAGACTCAGGTGTTGATTCTATTATCCTTCACAGAGAGGACATCAACATTGCTGATTACACTATTATATACAATACACTATCAAAAGATAATTCCAACTCTGAAAAGGAGGCCGTTGAGCAAATCTATCGTCAGTTAAGAAATACTGAGGCTCCAGATGAGCAAACCGCAAGAGATATCATCCAAAGTTTATTCTTTTCTGACAAGCGATATGACTTAGGAGAAGTTGGTAGATATAGAATTAACAAAAAGTTAGGACTTGATATTTCGTTTGATAAGAGAGTTTTAACAACTCAAGATATTATCTCAATTGTTAAGTATTTGATCGGTTTGATCAACTCAAAAGCAGTCGTTGATGATATTGACCACTTGTCGAACAGAAGGGTTAGAACTGTAGGAGAGCAGCTTTATGCTCAATTCGGTGTAGGTTTAGCTAGAATGGCTAGAACTATTAAAGAAAGAATGAACGTTCGTGATAACGAGGACTTCAAACCAGTTGACCTTATTAACGCTAGAACGCTTTCTTCTGTAATCAACTCCTTCTTCGGAACTAACCAGCTTTCTCAGTTCATGGATCAAACCAATCCATTGGCAGAGATTACGCACAAAAGAAGAATGTCTGCTTTAGGTCCAGGTGGTCTTTCAAGAGAAAGAGCTGGTTTTGAGGTACGTGACGTTCATTATACTCACTACGGACGTCTTTGTACAATTGAAACCCCAGAGGGTCCGAATATTGGTTTGATTTCTTCTCTTTGCGTTCATGCTAAAATCAATAGCATGGGCTTCATTGAAACTCCTTACAGAAAGGTGAATGACGGAAAAGTGAACATGTCGGAAGATGTAGTTTACTTAACTGCTGAAGAAGAAGATACTCATAACATAGCACAGGCCAATGCGCCATTAGATGCTAAAGGCACATTCATTAATGACAGAGTAAAAGCCCGTTTTGAAGGTGATTTCCCTGTAGTTGAACCTAAAGAGTTGACCTATATGGATGTGGCTCCCAATCAAATTGTGTCTGTAGCGGCTTCATTGATTCCTTTCTTGGAACATGATGATGCGAACAGAGCTTTGATGGGATCGAACATGCAACGTCAAGCTGTTCCTTTATTGAAAGCTGAAGCTCCAATTGTTGGAACTGGCTTGGAAGGAAGAGCCGCTAGAGATTCAAGAATGATGATCATAGCGGAAGGCGAAGGAGTTGTTCATTATGTAGATGCCACTAAGATTATCGTAAAATACGAGCAATCTGATGCAGATGAACTTGTCAACTTCGATAACGAATACAAAACATACAAGCTAATCAAGTTCAGAAGAACTAACCAAGACACTTCAATCAACCTTACACCAATCGTTTTGAAAGGCGATAAGGTAACTAAAGGCCAAGTTTTGTGTGAAGGTTATTCTACTCAAAACGGTGAGCTAGCTTTAGGTAAAAACTTGAGAGTGGCTTACATGCCATGGCAAGGATATAACTTCGAGGATGCGATTGTAATTTCTGAGAGAGTGGTAAGGGATGACGTGTTCACTTCTATCCACATTGATGAATACGAACTCGAAGTAAGAGATACAAAGAGAGGTGAAGAGGAATTGACTTCTGAAATTCCAAACGTAAGTGAGGAAGCAGTGAAAAACCTAGATGAGAACGGTATCATCAGAGTAGGCGCTGAGATTAAAGAAGGCGATATTCTTATTGGTAAAATCACTCCTAAAGGTGAAACTGACCCAACTCCTGAAGAAAAGCTTTTAAGAGCAATCTTTGGAGATAAAGCTGGTGATGTAAAAGATGCTTCATTGAAAGCTTCTCCATCTTTGCAAGGAGTTGTAATTGACACCAAACTCTTCACTAGACCTAAAAAGGATAAAGATTTAAGAGTTAAGTCGAAGAAAGAGGTTGAAACATTGAAGGCCCAATACAGCAAAGATTTGACTGTAGTGAGAAATGAGATGATCGACAAAATGTTCTCTTTACTTCAAGGAAAAACTTCACAAGGTGTTAAACACAAATTTGGCGATGAAGTAATTGCCAAAGGAGTAAAGTTCAATAAAACGAACATTACAGAAAACATCTTCCCTGAGAAGAACATTTATAGAGACGAAAGTAACTATAATGTTCAGGCAGAGGTGAATTTGGTTTCTGATTTGAACCTTGACAATTGGACTACTGACGAGAAAACCAACGCTTTGATTGTAAGACTGATCAAGAATTACAATTTGAAAAGAAACGAAATTGCAGGAGAATTCAAGAGAAAACGCTTCACAATCGAAGTAGGTGACGAATTACCAACAGGTATTGTGCAACTGGCCAAAGTATACATCGCTAAAAAGCGTAAGCTTAAAGTAGGTGATAAAATGGCTGGTCGTCACGGTAACAAAGGTGTTGTCGCCAGAATCGTAAGAGAAGAAGACATGCCGTTCTTAGAAGATGGAACTCCAATGGATATCGTTTTGAATCCACTAGGTGTACCTTCAAGGATGAACATTGGTCAGATCTACGAAACTGTACTAGCATGGGCAGGTCTTGAATTAGGTAGAAAGTATTCTACTCCTATTTTTGATGGAGCTACAATGGAAGAAGTACAAGCAGAATTAGCTGAAGCTGGTTTGCCAGATGCAGGTAGAGCTTACTTATACGATGGTCTTTCAGGAGTTAGATTCGATCAGCCAGTTACTGTAGGTATTGCTTACATGCTGAAATTGGGTCACTTGGTTGATGATAAAATGCACGCTCGTTCTATCGGACCTTATTCATTGATTACACAACAACCATTGGGTGGTAAAGCGCAATTTGGTGGTCAGCGTTTCGGTGAAATGGAGGTTTGGGCACTTGAGGCATTCGGTGCATCACACGTGTTGCAAGAAATTCTTACTGTAAAATCTGATGACGTAATCGGTAGAGCGAAAGCTTACGAAGCCATCGTTAAAGGTGAGAATATTCCTAAACCAAATATTCCTGAATCATTCAATGTATTGGTTCACGAACTTAGAGGTTTGGCACTCGAAATTACTCTTGACTAATTCTTAACCAGGCTTCGGCCAATTATTTAGAATACAAAAGCTATGGCATTTAAAAAGAATAGAAAACTTAACAATGACTTCGACAAAGTCACTATAAGCTTAGCTTCTCCGGAATCAATCCTTGAGAGTTCTCATGGTGAGGTTACACAACCGGAAACGATAAACTATAGAACTTACAAACCTGAAATGGGTGGTTTATTCTGCGAAAGAATATTCGGACCTGTAAAGGACTGGGAGTGTCATTGTGGGAAATATAAAAGAATCAGATACAAAGGCATTATCTGCGACAGATGTGGTGTTGAAGTTACCGAGAAAAAGGTAAGAAGAGAGCGCATGGGTCATATCGAATTGGTAGTGCCTGTTGCTCACATCTGGTACTTCAAGTCTTTGCCGAACAAAATCGGATACTTATTAGGTCTTCCTACCAAAAAATTAGATCAGATCATTTACTACGAACGTTACGTGGTAATTCAACCTGGTATTAAGGAAGAAGAAGGAATCGCATACATGGATTTCTTGACAGAAGATGAATATCTAGATATTCTAGATAAGCTTCCAAGAGAAAATCAAATGTTAGATGATGACGATCCTAATAAGTTCATCGCTAAAATGGGAGCAGATTCATTAGAAATGTTGTTGTCAAGAATCAACCTTGATGAACTTTCTTATGCTTTACGTCACCAAGCGGCTACGGATACTTCTCAACAAAGAAAAGCAGAAGCTTTAAAGAGGTTGAAAGTCGTTGAAGCTTTCCGTGATGCAAGAACCAGAATTGAAAACCGTCCTCAGTGGATGATTATCAAGATGGTGCCTGTTATTCCACCAGAATTAAGGCCATTGGTGCCTCTAGATGGTGGCCGTTTTGCGACATCAGATTTGAATGATCTTTACAGAAGGGTAATCATTAGAAACAACCGTCTCAAAAGATTAATAGATATTAAAGCGCCAGAAGTAATCCTGCGTAACGAAAAAAGGATGCTTCAGGAAGCTGTTGACTCACTTTTTGATAACTCAAGAAAAGTTAACGCTGTGCGTTCAGATGGTAACCGTGCATTGAAATCTTTGAGTGATATGCTTAAAGGTAAACAAGGACGTTTCCGTCAAAACTTATTGGGTAAAAGGGTGGATTACTCTGGCCGTTCGGTGATTGTAGTAGGTCCTGAATTGAAATTGCATGAGTGCGGTTTGCCTAAAAATATGGCTGCTGAGCTTTTCAAACCATTTATCATCAGAAAACTGATTGAAAGAGGTATTGTAAAAACAGTAAAGTCAGCTAAGAAAATTGTTGATAGAAAAGATCCAGTAGTTTGGGATATTCTTGAAAACGTATTGAAAGGACATCCAGTATTGCTTAACCGTGCTCCAACTTTGCACAGATTAGGTATTCAGGCTTTCCAACCAAAACTGATTGAAGGAAAAGCGATACAGTTGCATCCATTGGTATGTACTGCATTCAACGCTGACTTTGACGGTGACCAAATGGCTGTTCACGTTCCACTAGGACACGAGGCAGTATTGGAAGCCGCTACTTTGATGATTTCATCACACAACATTCTTAACCCAGCTAACGGAGCTCCGGTAACAGTACCTTCTCAAGACATGGTTTTGGGTCTGTATTATGTAACCAAAGGCCGTAGATCAACTGAGGATAATAAAGTTGATGGTGAAGGCATGCGTTTCTATAGCGCTGAAGAGGTGATCATTGCGATGAACGAAGGCAAACTTTCTAAACATGCTTACATCCACGTGAAAGCAAAGGTGAGAGAAGGCGAAGAACTTGTCAGCAAAATGATTGAAACTGTTGCTGGTAGAGTATTATTCAACCAGACTGTACCTGCGGAAGTAGGTTACGTTGACGAACTTTTGACCAAGAAGAAACTACAGAAAATTATCGCAAAGGTATTCGCGATTTCTGGAGTAGCCAGAACGGCCCAATTCTTAGATGATATCAAAGAACTTGGTTTCCAAATGGCTTATAAAGGTGGTTTGTCTATGGGATTGAATGATATTCACATTCCAGATCACAAAGAAGAATTAGTAGCAGGGGCTAAAGAGGAAGTAGAAGCTGTATGGCAAAACTACCTAATGGGTCTGATCACAGATAATGAAAGATACAATCAGGTAATTGACATTTGGACAAGGGTGAACACTCGCTTGACGAATGACTTGATGAATCAAATGGAAGAAGACAACCAAGGCTTCAACTCTATTTATATGATGATGCACTCTGGTGCCAGAGGTTCAAGAGAGCAAATTCGTCAGTTAGGTGGAATGAGAGGTTTGATGGCGAAACCACAAAAGAACCTTGCTGGTTCTGTGGGAGCGATCATTGAAAACCCAATCCTTTCTAACTTTAAAGAAGGACTTGACGTTTTGGAGTACTTTATTTCCACTCACGGTGCTCGTAAAGGTTTGGCTGATACAGCCCTTAAAACTGCCGATGCGGGTTACTTGACAAGACGTTTGGTGGATGTAGCACAAGATGCTGTTGTTAACGAAGAAGATTGTGGAACCTTAAGAGGTTTAACTGTATCTGCTTTGAAAGACAATGAGGATGTTGTTGAAACATTGACTGAAAGAATTTTAGGTAGAGTTTCTGTACATGATATTTATGATCCACTTACCGAAGAATTGATTATTTCGGCAGGTGAAGAATTTACAGAAGAAATTGCTGCTCATATTGAAGAGACTGCAATTGAAGATGTAGAGATCAGATCGGTATTGACTTGCGAAACGAAGAGAGGTATTTGTGCTAAATGTTACGGTAGAAACTTATCTACGGCTCAGATGGTACAAAAAGGTGAAGCGGTAGGTGTAATTGCTGCCCAATCAATTGGAGAGCCGGGAACACAGCTTACTTTAAGGACCTTCCACGTTGGGGGTACTGCTTCAAACATTGCGGTTGATGCAACTGTAAAGGCGAAATTCGAAGGTGTGATCAAGTTTGAAGAGCTTAGATCGCTTCCTACTACAGATAACGATGGTAACAAAGTGAATGTAGTAATGGGAAGAACTGGAGAGATCGTAATCGTTGATCCTAAAACTGACAAAGTCCTTATTTCTAACCACGTGCCTTATGGTGCTATTCTAGAAGTAAAAGAAGGCGATAAAGTTGAAAAGGGTCAGCAACTTTGTAAGTGGGATCCATACAATGCCGTAATTCTTTCAGAATTCGATGGTAAAGTTGAATTCGATGCCATTGAAGAAGGTGTTACTTTCAAAGAAGAGTTTGATGAGCAAACAGGCCACAGAGAAAAAGTAATCACTGATACCAGAGATAAAACTAAAAACCCTGCGGTAGTTGTAGTTGCCAAGAGCGATTCGAAATCATATAATATTCCAGTAGGGGCTCACTTAGCAGTCGAAGCTGGAGATAAAGTGAAAGTTGGTCAACCATTGGCTAAAATTCCAAGAACAATGGGTAAATCCCGAGATATCACTGGGGGTCTTCCTAGGGTAACGGAATTGTTCGAGGCTAGAAACCCATCAAACCCAGCAGTAGTGTCTGAAATCGATGGTGTGGTAACCTATGGTGGTATCAAAAGAGGTAACCGAGAAATCTTCATCGACTCTAAAGATGGCGTGAAGAAGAAATACATGGTGCCATTGTCTAAGCATATCCTTGTTCAAGATAATGACTTTGTAAGAGCAGGTTACTCACTTTCAGATGGTGCAATTACTCCAAATGACATTCTAAACATTCAAGGCCCGACTGCGGTACAAGAGTATTTGGTAAATGAGATTCAGGAAGTATATAGATTACAAGGTGTGAAGATCAATGATAAGCACATTGAGGTAATCGTAAAACAAATGATGCAGAAGGTAGAAATCATCGATGCCGGTGACACTAGCTTCCTTCCAGGTCAAGTAGTCGATAAGTTTGTCTTCAGAGAAGAAAACGATGCAATGCTAGACATGAAGGTAGTAATGGAATCAGGCGATTCTACCAACCTAAAACCAGGTCAGATCGTGACTCCTCGTCAGCTAAGAGATGAAAACTCTAGCTTGAGAAGAAAAGATATGAAGTTGGTAGAAGTAAGAGATGCCCAGCCTGCGGTTTCACAGCCTAAGCTTCAAGGTATTACTCAAGCTTCGTTAGGTACTGAGAGCTTTATTTCTGCTGCGTCTTTCCAAGAGACTACTAAGGTGTTGAGCGAAGCTGCGATTCGTGGTAAAGCTGATCATTTGAAAGGTTTGAAGGAAAACGTAATTGTTGGTCACTTGATCCCAGCCGGTACAGGTTTGAGAGAATACGACAACTTTGTTGTTGGAAACAAGGAGGCTTACGAGAGATTGCAAGCAGCAAAAGCGGCTTATCAAACAGAATCAGAAGAACAAGAAGTAGAGTATTAATCCATGGCAGACGAGAAAAATCAAACCAATCAGAACCAAATCAATATTGAGCTTTCAGAGGAAACTGCTGAAGGTCAATATGTTAATTTGGCCATGATCGCTCATTCTAACAGTGAGTTTGTGATTGATTTTATCAAAATGATGCCAGGAGTGCCAAAAGCAAAAGTAAAATCGAGAATTATCATTACACCAGAACATGCCAAAAGGCTATTGATGGCGCTAAAGGATAATATCGATAAATTCGAAAAGCATTTTGGCAACATTAAGCAATCTGAAGAAGCCCCGAAATTCCCCATGAATTTCGGAGGTACAGTAGGCGAAGCTTAAACTCTTTTCAATCCTATTTAAAAACCCTAGCAAGTGATTGTTAGGGTTTTTTTATGTCTTGTTATTTGGTGTGTTTTTTGCCTTGGCTTTCAAATCAATCTGAAAATTTCAATGATAAAGATTTATTGGATATCCATCTTAATACTGTATAAATCAAATTTCGGAATCTTTCTTTCTGCCTATCTAGCGGTTTTTTGGTTAGCATCGAATGAGGGTGAGTCGATAATACCTATAGTCAAAATCATGCAGTATGCCTTGATATTCACTTTCTATAGATTTACCAAGAGGAATGAATTTGTATTCTTCAAAAACCTTTCTGTATCAGTGAATTTGCTGTTTATGGCCCTGTTCTCTTTAGATATAATCCTTTCGTTCATTTTTTTAGGCCTACAACATTCTTCATAATGAAATTAGTAGCCGAAGGTGTTATCGTAGAAATTCAAGGTAATCGTATTTTATCGGATGTCTATTTCCATATGGAAGACAAGGGTGTTACAGGTTTATTTGGAAGAAATGGCTCAGGTAAATCAACTTTATTGAAGGCACTATTCAGTGAATTCAAGCCTCAATGGTCTAGAATCACCATTGATGGTGAAGTTGTAAAATCACCTTATTTGATTCAAGGTTTGATGAAATATCTCCCTCAGGATTCGTTCTTTCCAAGTTCTATTCGATGTAGAGAAGCGCTGGCGCTTTTTAATATCTCACATAATGCGCAGGAGATAATTCAAGGAATCGTAGGCTTTCTGAACGGAGCTAAGGTGTCACAACTCTCATTAGGCCAAAGGAGATCTTTTGAGATGCTGGTATTGTTATATTCAGATTCCAAATTTGTCTTGCTTGATGAACCGTTTACCGGACTTTCCCCGATATTGATTGAGAAGATTATTCCTTTGATCAAGGAGCAATCAAAAAATAAGGGAATTTTAATTATAGATCACCAATGGTCGTCTGTATTAGAAATAAGTGATCGTTATTATTTGATGGATCGAGGAAATTTAAAGGAGTACCTTAGCAGGGATCAAATAAGAGAATCATCCTATCTGAATTCGTTTAAAGAGGGGTTTGATTAAGTCTTTTCTAATTCTATTTTTACCAGTCCATCGTCTTAGTTAACTGCCTGATTTTATTTAAGATGATCTGTTTGTTCTGAAAACTTCTTTTGCTACCTTTGCAGTCCTAAATTTTGTACACAGGGAATTAAAATCTAAAAAACTGTAAATGCCTACTATACAACAACTAGTAAGAAAGGGTAGAAAGAAGTTGACTACAAAGTCAAAATCTCCTGCGCTGGACAGCTGCCCACAAAGAAGAGGGGTTTGTACAAGGGTTTACACTACCACGCCTAAAAAACCAAACTCTGCTATGAGAAAAGTAGCCAGAGTTAGGTTAACTAACGGCAAGGAAGTAAACGCTTACATCCCAGGAGAAGGCCATAACCTTCAAGAACACTCGATTGTATTGATCAGAGGAGGAAGAGTAAAAGACCTTCCAGGAGTTAGATACCACATCATTAGAGGTGCATTGGATACCGCTGGTGTGAAAGATCGTACTCAGAGAAGATCGAAATACGGTGCGAAACGTCCTAAAGTAAAAAAATAACATTTCATAAATAATGAGAAAAGCTAAACCAAAGAAGAGATATATTCTTCCCGATCCGAAGTTCCATGATACTTTGGTAACAAAGTTCGTGAACTACCTAATGGTCGATGGAAAGAAGAGTATTGCCTACAACATCTTCTATGATGCGATGGAAATCGTTGAGAAGAAGTCTGGTGAGAATGGTCTTGAGACTTGGAAGAAAGCATTGAGTAACATCATGCCTTCAGTCGAAGTAAAAAGCCGTAGAGTAGGGGGTGCAACATTTCAGGTTCCGACCGAAGTGAGACCAGCTAGAAAAACTTCACTAGGCATCAAATGGATGATTTCTTACGCCAGAAAAAGAGGTGAAAAAACAATGGTAGACCGTTTGGCTGCCGAAATTGTAGCTGCGTCAAAAGGCGAAGGTGCTGCCGTTAAAAAGAAAGACGATACGCACAGAATGGCCGATGCAAACAAAGCATTTTCACACTTTAGATTTTAATTCCCGATAAAAAATGGCAAGAGATTTAAAATTTACAAGAAACATAGGTATTGCTGCCCACATCGATGCTGGTAAAACTACCACAACCGAGCGTGTTCTTTATTACACTGGTGTATCTCACAAAATCGGTGAGGTGCATGATGGTGCAGCAACAATGGACTGGATGGAGCAAGAGCAAGAAAGAGGTATTACTATTACTTCTGCAGCTACTACTGTGTTCTGGCCTTATAAGGGCGACCAATATCATATCAATATTATTGACACTCCTGGTCACGTTGATTTTACGGTTGAAGTAAACCGTTCATTGCGTGTACTTGACGGATTGGTATTCCTTTTTTCTGCTGTTGACGGTGTTGAGCCGCAATCAGAAACTAACTGGAGACTAGCAGACAACTATAAAGTTGCCCGTTTAGGATTCGTCAATAAAATGGACAGATCAGGTGCTGACTTCTTGAACGTGTGTAAGCAGGTAAAAGAAATGTTAGGTACTAAAGCTGTTCCTCTTCAATTACCAATTGGTGCTGAAGATTCATTCAAAGGAGTAGTTGATTTAGTAGAGAATAAAGCGATTGTTTGGAATGAAGACGATATGGGGATGACCTATAACGAAATCCCAATTCCTGCTGACATGCTAGATGAGGTTGAAGAGTACAGACAATACCTTTTAGAGGCGGTTGCTGATTACGATGAAACTTTGTTGGAGAAGTATTTCGAAGACCCTAATTCAATTACAAGAGATGAAATTATTGCAGCTTTAAGAGCAGCAACAATTGATATCGCTTTTGTTCCGATGTTGTGCGGTTCTGCCTTCAAAAATAAAGGCGTGCAGTCAATGTTGAATTACGTGATGGAATTACTTCCATCTCCTTTGGATCGAGAAAACGTAGAAGGTATTGATCCTGATACAGAAGCTCCAACTTTCAGAAAGCCTTCCGCAAGCGAGCCATTCACAGCTTTGGCATTTAAAATTGCCACCGATCCATTTGTAGGTCGTCTGTGTTTTGTGAGATCATATGCAGGTATGTTAGATTCTGGCTCTTATGTATACAATACAAGGACCGGAAAAAAGGAACGTATCTCAAGAATTTTCCAAATGCATGCCAACAAGCAGAATCCAATTGATTCGTTGCATGCTGGTGATATTGCTGCGGTAGTTGGTTTCAAGGATATAAAAACTGGCGATACGCTTTGTGACGAGAAACATAAAATTGTTCTTGAATCAATGGATTTCCCAGAGCCAGTTATTGGTTATGCCATTGAGCCTAAAACTCAAGCGGACGTTGATAAACTAGGTATGGCAATCGCCAAATTAGTAGAAGAAGATCCGACTTTAACAGTAAGTACTGACGAAGAAACTGGTCAAACGATTTTGAGAGGTATGGGTGAGCTTCACCTAGACATTATCATGGATCGTATGAGAAGAGAATTCAAGGTAGAAGTGAATCAAGGTGCTCCTCAGGTAGCATACAAAGAGTCACTTACCAAATCAGTTGAACACAAAGAAGTTTACAAGAAGCAGTCTGGTGGTAGAGGTAAATTTGCCGATATCTCGTTTGAGCTTGGTCCGAAGGACGAAGATTTTACAGGTAAAGGATTGCAATTTGTGAACCAGATTGTAGGTGGTGTTATTCCAAGAGAATTCATTCCTGCGATCGAGAAAGGATTTGCCCAAGCGATGAGTAATGGTCCGTTGGCAGGTTATCCTGTTGAGGACATGAAAGTAAGATTATTCCATGGATCATTCCACGATGTGGATTCGGATTCATTGTCTTTTGAATTGGCTGCCCGTATGGGTTTCAGAGCTGCTGGTAAACTAGCAGGTCCAAAGATCATGGAACCAATCATGTCTGTAGATGTGGTAACACCAGATGAGTATACTGGTTCTATTACAGGTGACTTGAACAGAAGAAGGGGAATGATGAAAGGTATGGACACTAAAGGAACCTCTACGGTGGTTCGCGCAAATGTTCCTCTTTCTGAACTTTTCGGATATGTTACAGATTTGAGAACAATGTCTTCAGGTAGAGCAACTGCTGCGTTGACGTTCTCTCATTATGAAGTAGTGCCTCAGGGTATTGCAGATCAAGTTATCAAAAAAGCTAAAGGCGAATAATCTGTAAATTTTAGATTAATGACACAGAAGATAAGAATAAAATTAAAGTCATACGATCACAATCTAGTTGACAAGTCGGCAGAGAAAATCGTAAGAGCTGTAAAAACAACTGGAGCGATCGTTAGCGGTCCAATTCCGTTGCCAACAGTGAAAGAGAAGTTTACAGTTTTAAAGTCTCCCCACGTGAACAAAAAAGCACGTGAGCAATTCCAACTTTGTACTTACAAAAGATTAGTAGATATCTATTCTAGTAGTGCAAAAACTGTGGATGCGCTTATGAAGCTTGAGCTTCCAAGTGGCGTTGACGTTGAGATAAAAGTTTAACTTTTGTAATATATTGGAAAAGAGAGGCTTGCCTTTAGGTTAGCCTCTTTTTTATGCAAAGGAATCGGTAAAATTTGAAGCCGATAATTGTGGATAAATTATTCGCTAAAATTCAAATTCAGAGTTTGCAGCGAAAAATTAATTCTCTATCTTTGCAGTCCGTTTCACGGGAGCTCCATAAGAGAGGGGTTCAAAATGAATTAAAAAGATGTCTGGAATAATCGGAAAAAAAATCGGAATGACTAGCATTTACAGTGTCGATGGACGTAGTGTCGCATGCACGGTGATAGAGGCTGGTCCTTGTGTTGTAACACAAGTAAAAAATGAGGAGACAGACGGATACACAGCTGTACAGCTTGCTTTTGGAGAGCGTAAAGAAAAAAACACTCCAAATGCTCTTAAAGGGCACTTTGCGAAAGCAAACACTACCCCAAAGAAAGAGGTTGTTGAGTTCCGAAATTTTCGCGAAGAATTTGAAGGTCAAGTTGCGCTAGGTAATGAAATCTCTGTAGGAGATGTTTTCAAGGAAGGTGATTTCGTTGATGCCGTTGGTACTTCAAAAGGAAAAGGTTTTCAAGGTGTTGTGAAAAGACACGGATTTGGTGGAGTTGGACAAGCTACACACGGTCAGCACAACAGATTGAGAGCACCAGGTTCTGTTGGTGGAGCTTCTTATCCTGCAAGAGTATTTAAAGGTACTCGTATGGCTGGTAGAACCGGTGGAGACAGAGTTACAGTAATTAACTTACGTGTAATGAAAGTAGTACCAGAGAAAAATCTAATCGTTGTGAGTGGATCTATCCCAGGTGCTAAGAATTCAACCATAATACTAGAGAAATAAGAAGATGGAAATTGCAGTACTAAAAAATAGTGGTGAGGAAACTGGAAGAACATTGAGTCTTTCGGCTGACATCTTCGGTATTGAGCCGAATGATCACGCGATCTACTTAGATGTGAAGCAGTTTTTGGCTAACCAGAGACAAGGAACACACAAGTCTAAGCAAAAAGCTGAGATCACTGGTTCAACCAGAAAATTGAAAAAGCAAAAAGGAACTGGTACAGCGCGTGCTGGTAGTATTAAATCTCCAACCTTCAGGGGTGGAGCTAGAGTATTCGGTCCTGTTCCAAGAGACTACAGCTTCAAGTTGAATAAAAAACTTAAGGTTTTGGCCCGTAAATCTGCTTTGGCTTACAAGGTTAAAGACAGCAGTCTTTTAATTTTAGAAGATTTTACTTTCGAAACGCCTAAAACTAAGGAGTATATTAAGATTCTAGAGAATTTATCTCTATCGAATAAAAAGACTCTTTTAGTAGTTTCTGAAAACGATAAAAATACATGGTTATCTGGACGTAATATCCAGAACACGAAAGTAGTTACGGCAGATGCTCTAAATACTTATGATGTATTGAATGCAGAAAGTTTGCTTTTGTGCGAAAGCTCTGTGGGAATCATTGAAAACTTATTGAAGTAACATAGAGATGAGTGTTCTGAAAAAACCAATAGTTACCGAAAAAGTATCCGCCCTGAATGAAAAAGGGAAATACGGATTTGTTGTAGATAATAAAGCCAACAAGGTAGAAATCAAGAAGGCAGTTGAAAAGATGTATGGTGTTACTGTAGAAGATGTAAACACTATGAGATACGCTGGTAAAAACAAATCTAGATTCACAAAATCTAAGGTTGTACAAGGCAGTACCAACTCTTTCAAAAAGGCCATTATTACTGTTGCCGAGGGTGATATCATTGATTTTTATAGCGGCATTTAAATAAAGAGAAATGGGCGTTAGAAAATTTAGACCGATGACTCCAGGAACCAGATTTAGAATGGCTCCTGATTTCGAAGAAGTTACTGTAAAAAAGAGTGCTCCTGAAAAATCGTTGACTGTTACTTCAATCAGATCTGGAGGTAGAAATAATACTGGTAAAATGACAATGCGCTACATAGGTGGCGGTCATAAAAGGAAAGTTAGAATTATCGATTTCAAAAGAGATAAATTTGATATTCCTGCAACGGTAAAATCAATTGAGTATGATCCAATGCGTTCAGCAAGAATTGCCTTGTTGTTCTATGCAGATGGTGAGAAGAGATATATCATTGCTCCGAAGGGATTAGAAGTAGAGCAAACCGTGATTTCAGGTGAGGGTGTTGTGCCCGAAGTTGGAAACGCAATGCCTTTGGCTAAAATTCCTATGGGTACGATTATCCATAACATCGAATTGAAACCAGGACGTGGCGCTGCCATGTCGAGAAGCGCAGGAGCTTATGCTCAAATCGTTGCTAGAGATGGTAAATACGCTACAATCAAATTGCCTTCTGGTGAAATGAGAAGTGTGCTGTCTACTTGTATGGCGACAATTGGAGCAGTTGGAAATGCAGAGCACATGAATGTTGTGTTAGGCAAGGCTGGTAGAAACAGATGGTTAGGAAGAAGACCAAGAGTAAGGGGTGTTGTAATGAACCCAGTTGATCACCCAATGGGTGGTGGTGAAGGTAGAGCTACCGGAGGTCACCCAAGATCAAGAAAAGGTTTGAAGTCAAAAGGTCAAAAGACCAGAACTCCGAAGAAGTATTCGAATCGTTTGATCATTGGTAAAAAGAAGAAATAAGACATGGCACGTTCGTTAAAAAAAGGACCATATATCGACTTCCGCTTAGCCAATAAGGTAGTGGCAATGGAAGAATCTGGTAAGAAGTCTGTAATCAAAACTTGGTCTAGAAGATCAATGATTGCACCAGATTTCATAGGACACACTTTCGCTGTTCACAATGGAAATAAGTTCATCCCTGTTTTCGTAACCGAAAACATGGTGGGTCACAAAATGGGTGAATTTGCACCTACTAGAAATTTCCGTGGTCACATTGCTAAAAAAGATAAAGGTAGGAGATAATGGAAGCAGTAGCTAAATTAAATAACGTACCTACGGCCGCTCGTAAAATGAGAATGGTAGCTAGCCTAATCAGAGGTCAGCGTGTAGATAGAGCTTTAACTTTGTTGAAGTTTGAGCCTAAAGAAGGCGCTGCGCGTCTTGAAAAGCTGTTAAGATCAGCTGTTGCCAACTGGATTGCTAAGAATGAGGATGAGCGTTTAGAGGATGCTGATCTCTACATAAAAGAAATCTTTGTTGATGGTGGAAGAATCTTGAAAAGATTGAGACCAGCACCACAAGGTAGAGCACACAGAATAAGAAAAAGGTCTAATCACGTAACGCTTATAGTTGATTCAAAAAAGAATCAAGTTACCGCTGATCAGCTCGATGAAGTCACTAACGAAATTGATAATTAAGAACAGATGGGACAAAAAGTAAATCCTATAGGTCTCAGATTAGGTATCATCAAAGGTTGGGATTCCAACTGGTACGGTGGAAAAGACTTTTCTAATAAATTGGTTGAAGACCAAGAGATCAGAAAATATGTTAACGCCCGTATTCCAAAAGGTGGTATTTCTAAAATCATCATCGAAAGAACGCTAAAGCGTATCACCATTACTGTTCATACTGCCAGACCAGGTGTTGTGATCGGAAAGGGTGGCCAAGAGGTTGATAGAATCAAAGAAGAGCTAAAGAAAATCACAAGTAAGGATGTTCAGATCAATATCTTCGAGATAAAGAGACCTGAATTAGACGCTAAATTAGTGGGCGAATCTATCGCTCAGCAGTTGGCGGCTAGAATTTCTTACAGAAGAGCAATGAAGCAAGCAATCGCTTCTGCGGTTCGAGTGGGGGCTCAAGGTATAAAAGTAAAATGTTCAGGACGTTTAGGAGGTGCTGAAATGGCCAGAACTGAGATGTATAAAGAGGGAAGAATTCCTTTGCATACACTTAGAGCTGACATCGACTACGCTATTTCCGAAGCTGATACTGTATATGGTAAGATTGGTATCAAAGTATGGATCTTCAAAGGTGAAGTTTTTGGTAAGAGAGACCTTTCTCCAAACATTGGGGTAGGCAATCAGTCTGACAGAGGTAGCAACAGTCCTTCAAACAACAATGGTGGCGGTGGAAGAAGAAGACCAGCCGGAAATACTGGAAATAACAGAGGCGGAGGCGCCCCTGCTGGTAAAAGACGTTAATCACATCACTGGATAAAAGTTTACAAAGATGTTACAACCAAAGAGAACCAAGTTTAGAAAAATGCAAAAAGGCCGTGTGAAGGGACTTGCGGGTCGCGGACACAGTTTGGCTTTCGGAACATTTGGTATAAAGTCATTAGAGGCTGGGTGGATTACTGCTCGCCAGATCGAGGCAGCTCGTATCGCAATGACAAGGGCTATGAAAAGGGAAGGTCAAGTGTGGATCAGAATATTCCCAGATAAGCCAATCACAAGTAAGCCTGCAGAGGTAAGGATGGGTAAAGGTAAAGGAGCGCCTTCTTATTGGGTAGCTTGTATTAAGCCTGGCACAATCCTTTTTGAATCAGGTGGAGTTAGCCAGGAATTGGCAAAAGAATCGTTGAGATTGGCTGCGCAAAAGTTACCAATATCAACAAAGTTTATTGTACGTAGAGATTACGTTGGATAATTATGAAAAATTCAGAGATCAAAGCGCTTACTGCTGATGAATTGGCAGAAAGATTAAAAGTCGAGTTAGAGAGTATGGGTAAATTAAAGTTTGCTCAGGCCATCTCTCCGATAGAGAATCCGATGAAAATTAGAGAATCTCGTAAGTTGATAGCTAGACTAAAAACTGAATTGAGAGCCAAAGAACTCGCAAATTAAGATACGCATGGAGACCAGAAATCTTAGAAAAGAAAGAATCGGGATCGTAACAAGTAACAAGATGGAAAAAACCATCACTGTAGCTGTGTTGCGAAAAGAGAAACACCCGATCTATGGTAAGTTTGTTAAGAAAACTACCAAGTTTGCTGCTCATGACGAAAAAAATGATTGCGGTATCGGTGATACTGTGAAGATCATGGAAACTCGTCCGCTGAGTAAGAATAAGCGTTGGAGATTAGTAGAAATTATTGAAAGAGCTAAGTAATCATGATCAGGCAAGAATCAAGATTGAACGTTGCAGATAACAGTGGCGCAAAAGAAGTATTGTGTATTCGCGTTTTAGGCGGTACCAAGAAGAAATTCGCATCTGTTGGTGATAAAATTGTGGTCTCCATAAAATCTGCTCACTCTTCAAGCAATTTGAAAAAGGGAACTGTCGCAAAGGCAGTGATTGTAAGAACTAAGAAAGCCATTAGAAGGAAAGATGGTTCTTATATCCGATTTGAAGATAATGCTGCAGTATTGTTGAACAACAATGACGAACCAAGAGGTACGCGTATGTTTGGTCCTGTGGCTAGAGAATTGCGAGAAAAACAATTCATGAAAATTGTTTCATTGGCACCAGAAGTATTGTAAGCAATGGAAAGAAAGAAAAACAACCAGCAAAAACTGCACCTTAGAAAAGGGGATACTGTTAAGGTATTGTCCGGAAACTCAAAGGGTAAAGAAGGTACAGTGCTCGAGGTAATCAATGCCAAGCAAAGGGCAATTGTTGAAGGTGTAAATATTGTTTCAAAACATATCAAACCATCAGCGACCAATCCTAATGGAGGAATTGAAAAAACTGAAGCGCCTATTCATGTATCTAACCTTATGGTGAAAGATCCTGCTACAGGACAATTCGCAAGAACAGGAAGAAGATTGAATAGCGAGGGTAAGCTAGAAAGGTACTTTAAGACCAAGTCAAATTAAGAAAGATGGCTCCTAGATTAAAAGAAAAATTCATAAATGAAATAACACCTGCAATGATGAAGAGGTTTGAATACTCTTCAGTAATGCAAGTGCCTAAGGTTACCAAAATTGTGGTAAACAAAGGTATAGGTGCTGCTGTGGCGGATAAAAAATTGGTAGATGTAGGAGTTGAAGAACTCTCAACAATCACTGGTCAACGTGCCGTAGCTACAAAGGCGAAAAACTCAATCTCTAACTTTAAGTTGAGAGAAGGAATGCCAATTGGCGCCAGAGTAACCCTTAGAGGAGAAAGAATGTACGAATTCCTTGACAGACTTTTGAATATCGCGCTACCAAGAGTAAGAGATTTCAGAGGGGTGAAGGACAAGGGTTTTGACGGTCGAGGTAACTATACTTTGGGCGTTAAGGAACAAATCATTTTCCCAGAGATATCTATTGATAAAGTGAACAAAATCACTGGTATGGATATCACTTTTGTAACATCAGCAAATTCAGACGAAGAGGCCTTTGAGTTGTTGAAAGCATTTGGAATGCCTTTCGCAACCGGTAAAAAATAATATTATGGCTAAGGAATCGATAAAAGCGAGAGAAAGAAAAAGAGAGCGTCTTGTAGCAAAGTTTGCTGCAAAAAGAAAAACGCTAAAAGAAGCAGGTGATTGGGAAGGTTTAGACAAACTACCAAAGAACTCTTCTCCAGTAAGACTACACAACAGATGTAAATTGACTGGTCGTCCTAAAGGTTACATGAGGAAGTTTGGAATTTCCCGTGTTACGTTTAGAGAAATGGCTTCTGCAGGTAAAATCCCTGGAGTAACAAAGTCGAGCTGGTAAGCTTTTTTATTTCGTTAGTAAAATATTTTCAATACCTTTGCAGGCCGATTCAGGTCGGGAGGTATTAATTTTTAAATAATGGTTCAATTCTGGGTGATATCGCCAGATTGAAGAGGTAAACCGAGAGGTTCCGTCCTCATAAACTAAAAACAATGACTGATCCAATAGCAGATTATTTAACCAGACTACGTAATGCCTTGAAGGCAAAGCACAGAGTCGTAGACATTCCAGCTTCTAATTTGAAGAAGGAAATCACCAACGTATTGCACGAAAAGGGCTACATCCTCAACTTTAAGTTCGAAGAAGATGGCCCACAGGGTAATATCAAAATAGCTCTTAAGTACAACAGGGCAACAAGAAAGCCAGCGATCGAAAAGTTGGTTAGAATCAGTAAGCCTGGTTTGAGAAAATATGTAGGAGCAGAGGAGTTGCCAAGAGTGCTTAACGGACTTGGTATTGCCATCATCTCTACATCAAAAGGAATTATGACCGACAAAGAAGCGAGAAATCTTCATATCGGTGGTGAAGTTTTGTGTCACATATACTAAGATTTAAGAGAGATGTCACGAATTGGTAAAAAACCGATAGATCTTCCTCAAGGAGTAACTGTTACTGTGACTGCAGATAATGTAGTTGTTGTGAAAGGGCCAAAAGGAGAATTAAAACAGGAGGTTAATCCTGATATTAAAATAAGTATTGATGGTGCCGTTTTGACTGTAGAAAGACCTACAGAACAAAAAAGACATAAAGCACTTCATGGCTTGTACCGTTCTTTGATCAGTAACATGGTTACAGGGGTGAGTCAAGGATATAAAAAGGATTTAGAGTTAGTGGGTGTAGGTTTTAAAGCTGCTGTTAGTGATAACGTGCTTGAATTGAACTTAGGCTATTCACATAGTATCTATCTAGCTGTACCTTCCGAAATCAAAGCTGGAGCAGAAATGCTTAAAGGTAAAAACCCTACTATTTCGCTTGAAGGAATAGACAAGGAGTTAATCGGTCAAGTAGCTGCGAAAATCAAGTCGCTGAGAAAAACTGAGCCATACAAAGGCAAGGGTATTAAGTTTGTTGGTGAAATTACTAGACGTAAAGCTGGTAAGACAGCCTCTAAATAACAGGAATAATGGCTATTAGTGTAAGTAGACTTAGAATCAAGAGAGGTATCAGAAATAAGATATCTGGTACAGCTGCAAGACCTCGTATTACTGTTTTCAAGAGTAATTCAAGAATTTCGGCTCAAATTATAGATGACTCAAAAGGGCATACAATTGTATCTGCAACGTCAGTTGAGTTGAGTAGCAAAAAGAACACTAACGTAGAATTATCTAAGGAAGTGGGTATAAAGTTGGCTGAAAAGGCAATTGCTGAAGGGATTACAGAAGTGGTATTCGATCGTAATGGATATGTGTATCATGGTAAAGTAAAGGCTTTGGCCGATGGAGCTAGAGAAGGCGGACTTAAATTTTAATCAGGATGTCACAGAAAAATATAAAATCAGTGAAGGCTAGCGAAATCGACCTTAAAGAAAAGGTAGTTGCGATCAAGCGTGTTGCCAAAGTGGTAAAAGGTGGTAGAAGATTTAGTTTCTCTGCGATCGTGGTTGTTGGAGATGGCAATGGAGTGGTAGGTTACGGATTGGGTAAAGCCAATGAGGTAACAGATGCCATTACAAAAGGAATCGATGACGCCAAAAAGAATTTGGTTAAAGTGCCTTTATTGAAAGGAACTGTACCTCATGAATCAATTGGTAAATTCGGTGGAGGTTTTGTTTTGGTGAAACCAGCTGCTGAAGGTACAGGTGTGATTGCTGGTGGTGCGATGCGTGCCGTATTTGAAAGTGCTGGCTACCATAACGTATTGGCAAAATCAAAAGGTTCTTCGAACCCGCACAACGTGGTAAAAGCAACCTTCGATGCTCTTTTGAGCATGAGAGATGCTTACACAGTGGCTGAGCAAAGAGGAATTTCGTTGTCTAAAGTTTTTAACGGGTAATAAGAATGGCAAAGGTTCAAATTACACAGGTAAAGAGTACGATCGATAGACCTGAAAGACAAAAAAGAACAATCCAGGCCTTAGGTCTTGGTAAAATCAACAGAACAGTAGAAGTAGAATTGACTGCCTCTATTGCTGGAATGATTAATAAAGTGAATCATTTAGTATCTGTAAAGGAACTGTAAGATGGATTTGAATAGTTTAAAACCTGCAGAAGGTTCAACCAAAAATAGAAAAAGAATAGCTAGAGGTACTGGTTCAGGCCGTGGTGGCACGTCAACACGTGGTCATAAAGGGGCAAAATCAAGATCAGGTTATAAGAGCAAGGGTGGTTTTGAAGGCGGTCAAATGCCACTTCAGAGACGTGTTCCTAAATTTGGTTTTACCAATCCTAACAGAATCGAGCACAAGGGGATCAACCTTGACACCTTACAGGAATTAGCTGATAAGTTGGGTATCGATACAATCGATCGTCAGGTATTCCTTGATAATGGATTGGCTCAAAAGAATGACTTAATTAAAATTTTGGGTAGAGGTGCAGTTACCTCTAAAGTGAATGTAACCGCTCACAAATTTTCGGCTTCTGCTTCGGCAGCCATTGAAAAGGTAGGAGGTACAGTTACAAAGCTTTAATTACATGAAGAAGTTTTTTACTACCATACGAAATATATTCTCAATAGAGGAGCTAAGAAATAGGATCATTGCAACCCTAGGTTTCTTGATCATTTTTAGACTCGGTTCTTTTGTAGTACTACCAGGTGTCGATCCAACGCAGTTGACAGAGACAGATGGTGGTATCCTTGGGATATTAAACACCTTACTTGGGGGCTCTTTCAGTAGAGCTTCAATTTTTGGTTTAGGTATCATGCCTTACATCTCTGCTTCCATCGTGATTCAGTTGATGACTGTGGCGGTGCCTACTTTTCAGAAAATGCAAAAGGATGGTGAATCAGGTAGGAATAAACTGAATCAAATCACTAGGGTCTTAACAATCTTGGTCACTCTGGCGCAGAGTATTGGTTACTTAAAAGTGACGATACCTGCAGAAGCCATTATGATTAATAGTACCATGTTCACCATTAGTTCAATGGTTTTATTGACTGCTGGAACGATGTTCTGTATGTGGTTAGGTGAGAAAATTACTGACAAAGGTATCGGAAATGGTATTTCGATGTTAATCATGATCGGTATCATCTCTAGCTTACCTGGTGCAGCTTGGTTCGAGTTTGTAACTACCAATGGAATTGCGAGAGGTTTGTTCTCTGTGATTGAAGTTGTGATCTTGTTCTTTGTAGTCTTGGTTACCGTAGCTTTGGTACAAGCCACAAGAAGAATCCCAGTTCAATATGCAAAGCAGGTTGTTGGGGGTAAGGTGTATGGAGGTCAAAGACAATTCATTCCGTTGAAAGTGAATGCATCTGGTGTTATGCCGATCATTTTCGCCCAAGCATTGATGATTTTGCCAACGCTTATCGGACAAATTTGGGCGGACGAAAGTGATTTGGCCAATGCCGTGACTGTAGCTTTTAGTGATCCTTATTCATGGCAGTACAATTTAGTGTTCGCACTTTTAATTATAGTTTTTACATTCTTCTACACAGCGATTACAGTGAATCCTTCTAACATGGCGGATGACTTGAAACGAAGTGGAGGTTTTATTCCTGGAGTTAAACCTGGTAAACCGACATCCGAATTCATTGGTGATGTATTAGATAGGATTACTTTACCGGGATCAGTGTTCTTGGCCATCATAGCAATTCTTCCAACTTTCGCTTACAATGCGGGTGTAGGTCAGCAGTTCGCTTATTTCTTTGGGGGAACCTCACTATTGATTATGGTGGGTGTGATTTTGGATACTTTACAACAAATTGAAAGTTATTTGTTGATGCGTCACTACGAAGGGATGATGAAGTCAGGCAAGATGCGTGGCAGATCTCAGAACGTAGCGGTAGCATAAATGATTAATTATAAAACTGAAGAAGAAATTCAGATCATCCGTGAGAGTGCCGATATATTAGGCAGAGCTCATGGAGAGGTAGCCAAACAAGTTAAGGCTGGTGTTAGAACCAAAGACTTGGATAAGATTGCGGAAGAATACATTCGCGATCATGGAGCAAAAGCTTCATTCAAAGGCTACAATGGATTTCCTTCAACCCTGTGTATTTCAGTGAACGAAAATGTAGTTCATGGATTTCCAGGAGAATACGAATTGAAAGACGGTGATATAATCTCTATAGATTGTGGAGTCTTCTACAAAGGTTATCATAGCGATTCCGCTTATACTTACCCCGTAGGAGAAATTTCATCTGAGACTATGTCATTACTTAAAGCAACGAAGGAGTCGTTGTATGTAGGTATTGAGCAAGCTAAATATGGCAACAGATTAGGCGATGTGAGCGCTTCAATCCAAAAGTATGTCGAAGATAGGGGATACACGGTAGTGAGAGAACTTGTTGGACATGGTTTGGGAAGAAGTTTGCATGAATCTCCTGAGGTACCAAATTATGGTAAACGCGGAAGAGGCGTAAAACTTCAAGAGGGATTAGTTATCGCCATCGAGCCTATGGTCAATTTAGGTTTAAGGAATATAGTTCAGGAGAACGATGGTTGGACCATCAGGACCCGTGACAGGAAACCTTCGGCTCATTTCGAACATACAATTGCTGTTTTTAAAGATAGAACTGAAGTGTTAACAACACATAAGTATATAGAAGAAGTATTTAAATTTTAATATGGCAAAACAAGGATCTATTGAGCAAGACGGCACTATTCTAGAAGCATTGCCAAACGCAATGTTTAGAGTGGAGTTGGATAATGGACACGTTGTTACCGCTCATATTTCTGGGAAAATGCGAATGCACTACATCAGAATATTACCAGGTGATAAAGTGAAAATGGAGATGTCGCCATATGATTTAAGTAAAGCAAGAATTACTTACAGATATAAATAAGAAGTCATGAAAGTGAAAGCATCAGTCAAGAAGCGTAGTGCTGATTGTAAGCTAATCCGTAGGAATGGAAAGTTGTACGTGATAAACAAAAAGAATCCTAGATTCAAACAAAGACAAGGGTAATTATGGCTAGAATTTCAGGAGTAGATATTCCGGATCACAAAAGGTCAGAAATCGGATTGACCTACATATTCGGTATTGGACGTAGCGCCTCAAATTATATTTTGGGAAAGGCAGGAGTCGATGTAAACAAGAAAATTGGTGATTTGGATGACGAAGAGCAAAAAGCAATTCGTACCATCATCAGTGAAGAGTTTAAAGTAGAAGGTGTTCTGAAGTCAGAGGTGCAGTTGAGCATTAAACGTCTGATGGATATTGGTTGCTATCGTGGTTTAAGACACAGAAAGGGGCTTCCTGTTCGTGGTCAGCATACCAAGAACAACTCACGTACCAGAAAGGGTAAGAGAAAGACAGTTGCTAACAAGAAAAAGGCAACCAAGTAATTTGAATTAACGGCCTCACGGTCTGAAAATATTTGAAAGAATGGCTCAGAAGAGAAAAGATAAAGCTAAAAAGCGAGTAGTTCAGGTTGAAGCTATTGGACAAGCCCACATTAAGGCTTCTTTCAATAACATCATCATTTCAATCACCAACCAACAAGGTCAAGTGATTTCTTGGGCGTCTGCTGGTAAAATGGGTTTCAAGGGTTCTAAAAAGAATACTCCTTATGCTGCCCAAATGGCTGCTCAGAATTGTGCTCAAACTGCCTACGATTTGGGTTTGAGAAAAGTTGAAGTATTTGTAAAAGGGCCTGGTTCAGGAAGAGAATCTGCAATCAGAACTTTGCAAAATACAGGGATCGAAGTAACAATGATAAAAGATGTTACTCCACTGCCGCACAACGGTTGTCGTCCTCCAAAACGTAGAAGAGTTTAATCCTTAGAAATTAAAAAGTAATGGCAAGATATACAGGTCCTAAGGCTAAAATTGCGAGAAGATTCAATGATCCGATCTTTGGTTTTAGTAAAGCATTGCAAAAGAAAGCTTATCCTCCTGGCCAACATGGTAGAGGAAGAAGAAAGAAGCAGTCTGAATATGCGATCCAATTAATGGAGAAGCAAAAGGCTAAATACACTTATGGTGTATTGGAGCGTCAGTTTGCTAACACTTTCGACAGAGCTCAAAGAAAATCAGGTATTACAGGTGAAATCCTTTTACAATTGTTAGAGGCTAGACTTGATAATACAGTATACAGAATGGGTATTGCTCCAACAAGAAGAGGCGCAAGACAACTCGTTTCTCACAAACACATCACTGTGAATGGCGAGATCGTGAACATCCCATCATATAACTTACAACCAGGCGATGTAGTAGGTGTTAGAGAAAAGTCAAAGTCACTTGAGGCGATCACCGATAGTTTGGCTGCGCATTCTGCACAGAAATATCCTTGGATAGAGTGGAACAAAGCTGAAATGAATGGAAAATTGATTTCTCTTCCAATGAGAGATGATATTCCAGAAAACATTAAGGAGCAGCTTATTGTCGAGCTTTACTCTAAATAATCAATTTAAGAACTTAAAACGATCTAATCATATGTCAATACTCGCATTTCAAATCCCAGAGAAGGTGGTAATGGAGAAGGCAGACGACTTTCACGGTCTGTTTACATTTAAACCACTTGAAAAAGGATACGGGGTTACAATCGGTAATGCATTAAGAAGGATTCTTCTTTCTTCATTAGAAGGTTACGCCATCACAGGCATTAAGATCCCTGGTGTTCTGCATGAATTCTCGACTATCGAGGGCGTTGTAGAAGATGTAGCGGAGATTATTCTAAACCTGAAGAAAGTTCGTTTCAAGAAAATTTCTGATACGGTTGATAATAAAATCACTGTTGTTATTGAAGGTCAAGATAAATTTGCTGCTGGTGATATTGGAAAATTCACAAGTGCATTTGAAATCTTGAACCCTGAAGAAGTTGTTTGTCACTTAGATAGCTCGATAAAATTCGAAATTGAATTGTCAATCGATAAAGGCAGAGGATACGTTCCTGCTGAAGAGAACAGACCTTCGGAACAAGTATTCGGATATATTCCAATAGATGCTATTTATACACCAATCAAAAACGTAAAATTCAGTGTAGAAAACACTAGGGTTGAACAAAAAACTGACTACGAAATGTTGGTTTTGGATATTCAAACTGATGGTTCTATCCACCCTGAAAACGCTTTGAAAGGTGCCGCTCATATCTTGATTCAACACTTCATGCTATTCTCTGATCAGAATATGATCTTGGAAACAGGTTCTATGGACGAGCCAGAGCAAGTAGATGAAGAAATGCTTCATATGCGCAAGCTTTTGAAAACCAACTTGAATGATCTTGATCTTTCTGTGAGGGCTTACAACTGTCTTAAAGCTGCTGATGTAAGAACCTTAGGCGACTTAGCAAGATTAGAGATTTCAGATATGATGAAGTTCAGAAACTTCGGTAAGAAGTCTCTAGCGGAATTGGAGCAATTGATAGCAGACAAGAACCTTACCTTCGGTATGGATTTGTCTAAGTATAAACTTGATGAAGAATAAGTAAGATGAGACACGGGAAGAAATTTAATCATTTGGGTAGAAAGGCACCGCACAGAAAAGCGATGCTGTCTAACATGGCCTCTTCTTTGATTCAACATAAAAGAATCTCAACTACAGTAGCTAAGGCTAAAGAATTGAGAAAATTTGTTGAGCCTTTGATCACAAAAGCTAAAAACGATACAACACATTCAAGAAGAATTGTTTTCTCTTATCTTCAAGATAAGGAATCTGTAACCACACTTTTCAACGAAATTGCTGGTAAAGTGGCCGATAGACCTGGTGGATACACTAGAATTATCAAAATGGCAAACAGATTGGGTGATAACGCTGAAATGTGTATTATCGAATTGGTAGACTACAACGAATTGTTGCTTCAGGATGCAGCTCCTGCTAAGAAAACTAGCAGAAGAAGCAGAAGAGGAACAGGAACAGCCAAAACTGAAACTGCACCAATAGCTAAAGCTGCGGTGGTTGTGGAAGAGGCGCCAGTTGCTGAAGTAGAAGAAGCTGTAGAAGTGACTACTGAAGAAGTAGCAGAAACCACTGAAACTCCTGAGGCTAGCGCTGACGAAGCACAAGAAGATGATAAGAAAGACGCTGAGTAATTCTAATCTTTCAAAAATATAGGATAAGGGATTGAGCAAATTTGTTCAATCCCTTTTTTATTTACTTTTGTACAGACATTGAAACGAAACTATAACCTAGAGTATGTCCACAACTTATAACATCAACAACAAACAAAAAGCTGTACTTCTATTTGAGGATGGAACACGATTCGAAGGGACCGCCATTGGAAAGACGGGAACAACGGGAGGGGAAATCTGCTTCAACACGGGAATGACAGGATATCAAGAAATTTACACGGACCCATCTTATTACGGTCAAATTGTAGTGAATACCACTTCGCACATTGGCAACTATGGAGTTGAAGACGATGAGCAGGAATCAGATGCGCCAAAAATAAGTGGCTTGGTAGTGAACGACTTCTCTTCAGATTTTAGCCGAAAAACTGCAACGGGATCTCTTCAAGAGTACCTTGAAAAAAATAACATTGTGGGAATTGCAGATGTGGATACACGCCTGCTCGTTAGGTACATTCGAGATAAGGGAGCTATGAATGTGATTATTTCATCTGAAGACCTTTCGGATGAAGAATTGCAGGTCAAATTGGCGGCTGTTCCTAATATGGATGGCCTAGAACTGTCTTCGTTCGTGAGTACAAAGGAACCTTATTTTGTAGGTGAAGAAAGCGCAGAGATTAAAATTGCGGTATTAGACTTAGGTGTCAAAACGAGTATACTGAAGCATTTATCAAGTAGAGGCGCTTATCTAAAAGTATTCAATGCCAAGACCACTTTTGAAGAAATGGAGAAATGGAATCCTGATGGTTACTTCTTGTCCAACGGCCCGGGTGATCCAGCTGCAATGAAATATGCAGTTGAAACTGCTCAAAAAATTATGGCCTCAGAAAAGCCGCTTTTTGGGATTTGTTTGGGTCACCAAATTATTGCCTTGGCTTGTGGAGCGACTACTTTTAAAATGCACAATGGCCACAGAGGACTAAATCATCCGGTGAAGAACCTTGTGTCAGGATTGAGTGAAATCACCTCTCAAAACCATGGCTTTGCAGTGGATTTAGCAGCAGTGGAAAAAACGGGAAATTTAGAACTTACCCATATTAATTTGAACGATAATACGGTGGCAGGAATTAGGGTAAAAGGTAAGAAAACGTTTTCCGTACAATACCACCCAGAATCTTCTCCAGGCCCTCACGATTCACGTTATTTGTTTGATCAATTTATTAACCTTTTCAAATCATAAGAACCAATGAGTTTAATTGAAAGTATTCATGCCAGACAAATCCTCGATTCAAGAGGTAATCCAACCATCGAAGTCGATGTAATTACTGAAAATGGTGTGCTCGGACGCGCAGCGGTTCCGTCAGGAGCTTCTACAGGTGCTCACGAAGCCGTGGAATTGAGAGATGGCGATAAAGCAATGTACCTTGGGAAAGGGGTGTTAAAAGCGGTTGAAAACGTTAATGATACTTTAGCGGCAGAACTTATTGGTTTTTCAGTTTTCGAACAAAACTTGATCGACAAGATCATGATCGAGGCTGACGGTACGCCAAACAAAAGTAATTTGGGTGCAAATGCTATTCTTGGTGTTTCTTTGGCCGTGGCCAAAGCTGCAGCGGCAGAATTAGGCATGCCTTTATATCGTTATGTGGGTGGCGTTAATGCCAACACTTTGCCAGTTCCAATGATGAATATCATCAATGGTGGGTCTCATGCAGATAACTCAATTGATTTTCAAGAATTCATGATTATGCCAATTGGCGCAAAAACATTTACTGATGCAATCAGAATGGGCGCTGAGGTATTTCACCACTTGAAGAAAGTGCTTTCTGCAAGAGGTTTGGCAACAAACGTGGGTGATGAAGGTGGTTTTGCTCCAAATTTAGGTTCTGATGATGAAGCCTTAGAAGTGATTTCAGAAGCAGTAACCAATGCAGGTTATAAGGTAGGCGAAGATTTTGTTTATGCGCTTGATGTAGCTTCTTCTGAATTCTATTTACAGGACGAAAAAGTATACTATTTCAAAGACTCTACGGGTAAGAAATTGAGTCCTGTAGAAATGGCAGACTATTTGGCTTCATTGGCAGAGCGTTATCCAATCATGTCTATCGAGGACGGAATGTTTGAAGATGACTGGGAAGGATGGAAAGCTTTGACCGAAAAAATTGGTCACAAAGTTCAGTTGGTTGGCGATGATTTATTCGTTACCAATGTGGATCGTTTGCAAAAAGGGATTGACAATGGTATTGCCAACTCAATCCTTATCAAAGTAAACCAAATCGGAACTTTGACTGAGACCATAGAGGCAGTAAGTTTAGCTCACAGAAATGGCTACACAGCGGTAATGTCTCACAGATCTGGTGAAACCGAAGACAATACGATTGCAGATTTGGCAGTAGCGTTGAATACGGGTCAAATCAAGACTGGTTCAGCTTCTCGTTCGGATAGAATGGCCAAATACAATCAGCTATTGAGAATTGAAGAGGAATTAGGCGAAGTTGCGAAGTTCCCAGGTAAGAACTTTAGAAAGGCTTACTAGAAATAGCATAAGACAATACAATTAATTAGGCCGTCTGAAAATCAATTTTCAGACGGTTTTTTATTCTTGGCCTTAGTATACCTTTCGTCTGTTGCCTACACCACAATATTCACAATCTTATTCGGTACCACGATCACCTTTTTAGGTGCTTTGCCTTCCAGCCACTTTTTAACGCCTTCATCGGCTAGCACAGCAGCTTGAATTTCTGGAATTGGAGTACCTACAGGGAAACTCAATTTCACTCGCATTTTGCCATTAAAGGCCACTGGATATTCAAAATCATCCTCCTTCAAGAACTCAGCATTCCATTGCGGATAAGGGGCGTTAACAATGCTTTCGGTATTGCCCAATAATGACCACAGCTCCTCGGTAATATGAGGGGCGTAAGGCGAAATCACAACGGCCAAATCAGAAAGGATTGAGCGGTTATTGCAGTTCAAAGCAGTTAGTTCGTTTACACAAATCATAAAGTTACTGACAGAGGTATTGAACGAATAACGATCGATATCTTCTTCGGCTTTCTTGATGGTTTTGTGAAGTGTTTTCAACTCCTCTTTGGTTGGTGCTGCATCATTTACAGCAAAGTTACCTTCCTTATCATGATACAATCTCCATAGCTTTTTCAAGAATTTAGAAACCCCATCAATGCCATTGGTATTCCAAGGCTTGAATTGCTCCAAAGGCCCAAGGAACATTTCGTAAAGCCGCAAAGTATCGGCTCCGTATCGCTCAATAATGTCATCTGGATTGACAACATTGTACTTCGATTTCGACATTTTTTCTACTTCCCAACCGCAAACGTATTTGCCGTTTTCTTCAGTAATGAATGCTGAATGCGCTAAGTCAGGACGCCAGTTACGGAAAGCTTCCTTATCGAGTTCATCATTTCTCACAATGTTTACATCAACATGATGAGGGGAAACTGTAATCCCTTCGTTTTTGAACCAGTTTTCCATAGGTTGAGATGTATAACCAGGGTACTTAATTTCAAACTCATTGGATATTCTTTCGAACTCCTTTTTCATTTTCTCTATCGCTAGCAACTTCACATTCCAGTCAGGGTTGGTGAAGTCTTTCATGATATTATATGAAATATAGACATGAGGAGAGTTTGGAGTCATTAAGAATTGGTCATGCTCCATACGTTTGTTTATATCCCAGATTAAACCATTAAGCCTATAAACAAAATTCGATCTTCCCTGAATCATTCCTTGGTTGATCAATTTCTTAAAAGGCTCTTGTTGATTCACAATGCCTAAATCGAACAAGACTTTATTCCAGAAACGTGAGTACAACAAATGACCTGTCGCGTGTTCAGAACCACCAATGTACAAGTCCACATTCTCCCAATATTCCTGAATGTCTTTATCTACAAAAGCCGCATCGTTTTTAGCGTCCATATAGCGGTACCAATACCAGCTTGAGCCGGCCCATCCCGGCATGGTGCTCATCTCAAGCGGATAAGCTTGGGTTTCGCCTTTTGGTGTGTAATTAAAGTTTTCGGCCCTGGCCAATGGCGGATCGCCATCTTCCGTAGGTAAGTATTTATCAATTTCGGGTAGAATGATGGGCAAGTCGGCCTCATCTACCAAATAAGGAAGGTCATTTTTGAAGTAAACAGGCACAGGTTCGCCCCAATACCTTTGGCGTGCAAAAATCGCATCACGAATTCTGAAATTGATTTTTCCTTTTCCTACGCCTTTTTCTTCCGCAAACTCTATCGCTTTGTTGATGGCATCTTTGCAATTCAAGCCATTCAAGAAACCCGAATTGATCATAATGCCGTCCTTAGTCGGGTCGGCTTTTTCGCTGATGTCTGCGCCTTCAATTACAGGAACAATCGGTAAATCGAAGTGCTTCGCGAAGTCGTAATCGCGTTGGTCGCCACAAGGAACGGCCATTACAGCACCAGTACCGTAACCTGCCAAAACGTAATCGGCAATCCAGATTTGAATTTTTTCTCCGTTGAAAGGATTGGTGGCATAACTACCTGTAAACACGCCTGAGATGGTTTTTACATCACTCATTCTATCGCGTTCCGAACGGTTTTTAGCAGTTTCTACATAAGCTGCAACGGCCTCTTTCTGGTCGGCTGTAGTCAATTCCGCTACCATTTCGCTTTCTGGCGCTAAAGACAAGAAGGTCACTCCGAAAATGGTATCGATACGGGTAGTGAATACATTGATTTTTAAGTCATGACCAATCACATCGAAGGCCAATTCGGCACCAATGGATTTGCCAATCCAGTTGCGCTGCATTTCTTTCAATGGTTCTGGCCAATCGAGATCGTCTAAACCTTCGAGCAATCTTTGGGCATAAGCGGTGATGCGCATGCTCCATTGCTTCATTTTCTTCTTCACCACAGGGAAACCGCCTCTTTCAGAAAAACCGTCTTTGACTTCATCGTTAGAAAGTACGGTTTTCAATTCTGGACACCAGTTTACCGAGGTTTCAGAAAGGTAAGTCAATCGGTATTTCAGCAACATTTGCTGCTGCGCTTCTTCCGACCAAGCGTTCCATTCGGCTGCACTGAAAGCTGTAATGTCTTCATCACAAGCCGCATTGATGTCTACATTTCCACTTTGAGCAAAATGGGTGATCAATTCGCTGATAGGCGTGGCTTTCGCTGTGTCGTAATTGTACCAGCTATTGAAAATCTGAATGAAAATCCACTGCGTCCATTTGTAATAAGCAGGGTCGCAGGTTTGTACTTCTTTGTCCCAATCGAAAGAGAAACCGATGTTCTTTAACTGCTCTTTGTAGCGGTCGATGTTTTCTTTGGTAGTAATGGCGGGGTGCTGCCCTGTTTGAATCGCATATTGCTCGGCAGGTAAACCAAAGGCATCGAAACCCATTGGGTGCAATACATTAAAGCCCTTGTTTCGTTTGAAGCGAGAAACAATATCAGAGGCAATATAGCCCAGCGGATGGCCCACATGGAGCCCAGCACCCGAAGGGTAGGGGAACATGTCCAATGAATAAAACTTGGGTTTACTCTTGTCAACAGTGGCTTTGAAAGTCTGATGTTCGTTCCAAAAGGCCTGCCATTTAGGTTCTATATGCTTGTGATTGTAATCCGCCATTACCGCTTAACCGTTTTTTTTCTTATAAAGTGTGCAAAAATAGTGTTTTTCGCCCCTTAAGAAATCATTTTTGAGATTAATCACGGGCTTTTCAGCGAAGGCCTTATATTTATTGACTTAACAAAATGCTATGTTCGGTTTATTTAAGAAGAAGCCCAAGGAAAAGCAGCCGCCAAAACTGCTTGATTTGAATGGCAACCCCATTGTTGAAGGAAGCATCGTGACTTCCTTGCGTTATGATTTGGGCGATTGTAAAGTTGAGCTCGAAGGCCTTGATTACTTTTATGTGTCGATCGAAAAAGGTGAAAGAGTAAGCTATGTACGCATGGTCGATGCCATTACCGAAAATCAGAAAGTGATTTTGAAAAGGGATTGAGGTTGTCTTCTTGTCACCTCCCTGTCCCTCCTCCGCGCCTTCGCTGAGCCCTTCGCTATACGCTGTGGCTACTGCAGAAAGCTCCGGGTGCAAGATAAAGGAGGGAATAGTTTGTGCTAGTGACAGACAGAAGTTGCTTGGAAAATACCAAGAATGCTCAATACTTATCTGAACCATTCCCCTCTATAAGAGGGGTTAGGGGAGTGTCGAAACAGATTGAAACTTGGGTTGATTTCAGCGAGATAGTAAGCTCAGTGGCGAAATAGGCTTGGTAAATCAAGCGATAGTTTGTAAGGACAGAGTCCCTTTTAATAAGTAGTCACAGGTTCGGAGAACCTGCGACAGTGGAGCCAGCTTAATCATGCTAGACTGAAAAATGCTCAATGATACTGATGCACCATTCCCCTCTAAAAGAGGGTTAGGGGAGTGTTGGTGATGTTGCTCACCCTAATTCCATTTTTCATTTGAGTTCTTTTAATATCTGGCAAACATTCTAGCACTTCCATTCGTCATTGGCGTATGTCTGCCTTCTTCTTTTATGGTATTCACAATTTATAACCTACTGTCGCTCATTGTGTAACAGGTAACGTATTTTTGTTACTTTTATAGCGGTCAATTTTTTTAATCAGATTCTCAAATCTTAAAAACAACACACATGCTTAAAAATTACATCAAAGTTGCTTTTCGTAGTTTGCTAAGGCAACCTGGCTACACAGCCCTCAATATTATTGGACTCACGGTGGGTATTGCCTCAAGTTTAATAATTCTACTGTACATCTTTCATGAAGTAAGTTTCGATAAACAGCACTCTAAAGGAGATCGGATCTATCGTCTTTCAACTGAAATTAAGGAACCTGATAATTCGTTTAAATGGGCCAATATGACTAGGCCTGCCGCATTTACGATTAAAAATGAAAATCCAGAAATAGCGCAGGCCGCTCGATTGTCCGGGATTAGTGGTCAAGGCGGAACGCGGTTCGACTATAATCAAGTAGACTATTATCAAGAAAATGTCTATGCCGCAGACTCAACGATTTTTGAAATATTTGACTATGAATTTGTAGCAGGCAACCCTAAAACTGCTTTAGAGGCTCCAAATTCGATTGTCATCAATCAGTCCATGGCAAAAAAGATATTCAAAAATGAAGACCCCATTGGTCAAACGCTTAAAAGTGGTGGAAATAGAGAAATGACCCTACAAGTGACTGGTGTTTATAAAGACATGCCTAACACTTCTCATCTGATTGCAGACGCACTAATTTCTTGGAAGACTATCTTCACAGGGGGAGATGGTAGCTGGGGAGGTTGGGGCGTTTTTTCCTATGTTTTAGTGAATGAAGGTGTGACACAAGAAACTTTACAGGTGAAGCTTGATTCGACTGTGACCAAATATATTGCTCCAATTTTTGACCCGCTCAATATCAAGGTTAAAATGATACCAGTCCCGTTAAAAGACATTCATTTGACATCAGATTTTGAAGGAGAGCCAGTGGCAGTAGGTAACATTCGGTATGTTCAGATTTTTACAGCCATAGCAATTTTCCTCATCATTATTGCCAGTATCAACTATATGAACCTCGCCACAGCGCGATCTACCAAAAGGTCAATGGAAGTGGGTTTAAGAAAAGTAATGGGCGCTCAGAGGAGCGGTTTAATAGGTCAATTTATAACTGAATCAATTCTTATCACACTAATTTCTTTAATCTTAAGCATCCTGATTATGATGGCTGCGGTTCCGGCAATCAATAGCATTGTAGGCACTAATTTGGCTATCGAGGCATTGCTTGACACTAATGTGATATTGGCCGTTATCGGTATTGTATTCATTACAGGGTTTATGGGCGGCTGTTATCCTGCATTCTTTCTGTCTTCTTTTCAGCCAGCGGCCGTACTTAAAGGAGGTGGCGGAAAATCTGGGAGTAAATTTCTAAGGAAGTTTTTGGTGACGCTTCAGTTCTCTATTTCCATCTTTATGCTGATTGGCACTTTGGTTATTTATAGTCAAATGCAATTTCTTAGGGACAAGGATTTAGGTTTTGACAAGGAGCAGATGATGCAAATTGACTTTAGAAGTAGAGCTGATGTGGAGAAATGGAATGTGCTCAAAAATGAATTGGCCCAAAATGTCAACATTGGTGGAATCGCCTCTGCGAGCACTACTCCTGGGAATGGCTATGCTAAAAACGTAATCTCAATTGAGACTGAAGAAGGCCCGATGGATAACAGAGGCTTAGACCATTATCAGGTTGACTATGAATTTTTTCCTACGCTGGGGATTGAGGTAGTTCAAGGTAGAAACTTTTCATTGGAGTATCCTTCTGACTCTTCTCAAGCGGTAATGGTAAATGAGTCCATGGTACGTAGAATGAATTGGACCAATCCAATCGGAAAAAAAGTAGATATTCAAGGGGATGAGTCTCTGCCTTCTGCTGTGGTAGTTGGTGTGGTCAAGGATTTTCATCAACAGTCGCTTTACGAGCCAATTACAGCTTTAATGTTTACTCCGGGCCGTATCAATCCTTCCGCAATAGTTAAAATTAAAGGAGATGTGGCACCAACAATCGCCTTTATCAAGGAGGCATGGGATAGAACATATCCTAACACAGCATTTGAGTATGTGTTTATTGATGAACAGTTTATGGCGAGTTATGAAGCTGATAAGATTCGAGGTCAATTATTCTTGGGCTTTTCTGGCATGACCATTTTGATTGCCTGTTTAGGTTTGTTGGGCTTGGCTTCATACACTGCGGAGCAGCGCTCTAAGGAAATTAGCATACGAAAAGTGCTTGGCGCCAATACACAAGGGCTAATTAACCTTCTCGTTAAAGATTTTGTGATGCTCATCGTGATTGCTGCCATACCAGCTTCGGTATTTGGCTACTATAAAATGAACCAGTGGCTGGAAAATTTCCAGTTTCATACTACGATTGGAGTTCCCATTTTTGCAACCGTTTTGGTGGGCACCATCCTTGTAACCGTGCTTACCACTGGTTACCATGCTCGTAAAGCAGCCACAGCTAATCCAGCGGAAAAATTGAGGAGTGAATGAGACTTAATAATTAGAATCTAAAAGGCTCATCCCTTCAATGGTATGAGCCTTTTTTTATGTTGGCCTGAAAATGCTCAAGGATGGAGACAGCGTCTAACAGATTGAAACTTGTCTTGATCCTAGCAGGGCCGACCAGTAGGGGTTCGGAGAGCCTGCGGTGGTTGGAGGAGTAGCTTTATTTTTTATATTGTCAAGCAAAGAAGTGTTTTCTAAACCAGTTGTACTATGAAGTTTATGGATAAGGTAAAATGGATTTTAGGTATATCGGTGGTCTTCTTCTCAATACTTGCCACCAATTTGATCGATAGAATGAGCTTCCAAAGGGTCAAAGATTCAGTGTTGGCTATTTATGAAGATCGTCTTGTGGCCAAGGACATGGTTTTTGAGCTTTCCTTGTTGATCCATGAAAAAGAGATTGCTCATCTTTCTAATAACACCGCTTTTTTTGGGGCAAGAAATGAGGTTGTGAATAAGGATATTGAACAACTCACCGTCAGTTTTGTGGGAACCAAACTGACAGAGAAAGAAGTCAGGGTATTCAATGACTTACAAATGAACTTGGTAAAACTGAAATCTATGGAAGATGTAATGCTTGCTGGAAAGGCCAATGCGACAAATGACTTTAGCGTACAATTGGGTAAAATCAATGAGAATCTTTATGACCTATCAAAAATTCAACTTGTAGAAGGTAAAAGGCAAGTCTTCCTTAGCGAACGGGCAATGGATACAGTTGACTTGTTCACTAAATTGGAGATTTTGGTTTTGATCATCTTGGCCGTTTTGGTCCAAATCATTGTGATTTATAGACCTAAGGATAGTAGGGATTGAGTTTAATATGGCTTTAGATTTGTCACCTCCCTTACCCTCCTCTGCGCCTTCGCTGAGCCCTTCGCTATATGCTACGGCTACTGCTGAAAGCTCCGGGCGCAAGATAAAGGAGGGAATATTTCTTACTGGCTACAGTCTGAGTCTGCTTATTCATGTTGGACTGAAAATGCCCAAGGATAGCAATACACCATTCCCCTCTATTAAGAGGGGCTAGGGGAGTGTCGAAAAGGTTCATTGCGGCATTGTTTTTCTTATCACCTCCCTTACCCTCCTCTGCGCCTTCGCTGAGCCCTTCGCTATACGCTACGTCTACTGCTGAAAGCTCCGGGCGCAAGATAAAGGAGGGAATAGTTAGTGCTGGTCACGGTTAGAAGTGGTTTGCTTTAGGGAAAACTGAGAATGTATTGTGTTAATCCAAAGTCATTCCCCTCTATAAGAGGGGTTAGGGGAGTGTTGATGGTAGTTCAAGGTTAATTCTATTTTTCAAATAATAAGTTAAATAGAAGATTCCCGCCCTCGCGGGAATGACGCTCCGAATTGCAGTTGTTTTTGAGTTAAATAATGGCTTTCAATCGCTCGGTTTGATCGAATGATAAATAGGGCTTTGGCTTCAAGCCAACTATCTCCACTGGAATAGACTAGCATGTTTAACCCTATTTACACAAATCTTTCCGCAACGTTACTTCAGCTAATTTCTTCCAAGTGGTATGGTCAAAATCTTTGGGTGAAAACTTAAATAGAATAATTGCCTTTTGATTTGTCTCGCAGTAATGCTGCTCGATAGTTACATTTAAGGTCATACGCTTTTTTGTATAGCGACTCTCGAAAATATCTAGGTAACCTGTAAATCGAGAAGTGCTTTTGTGGTCTTCTTTTTCCATCAATAGCACCTTGGTATTCTGAATACTCGCATCGCTTTTTTTCCAATTATCTATACTCAATAAACCATCGAAATAGAGCTGCAAGCTAGATTCGAGAGCAGTTTTAGTCAGGGGATGATCAGCATCTACTTCCCATGCAAAAGCATAAGACCAGAATTCAGGGCTTTCTTGATTTGACCAACCCTTTGGGAAAAGCGCAACCTCTACACCTTTAAAGTTAATTTCTTGCGCAAAACTTATAGGGAACATAAAAAGCTCTTTGCCCCAAGTATTGTCTGCTTTTAGTAGTCTTGCGGCTAGTTTCTCGGCTTCTTGTTCCTGGCCAAAGCTCAACATTGAATTGAGAAATAGGACAAGGGTCAAAAGGATATTTCTCGTTGTTTTCATAGGGGTATTTATCGATAATGTTTTAGGTTAGTCGCTACTGTTAAACACAGGGCAATTCTGAATTCTTTGGCCTTGGAAGTACTTCCATCCTTGTGTGGTAAACCTAAAGCGAAAAGCCACAAGAAGTGTCAAAAAAAAGTAAAAGAAGTGTGAACGACATTAAAAATTGACAGTTTATGGCGTATTTACATCTATTATGAGCAGAAGAAAGATTTATTCGTTTAGCGCCTCCATCATTATTGTTTTTCTCACTTGGATAGTTTCGGCCAATACGAACAAGAAGGACGACTTGACACCTGTAACTAAAATTGCTCTGAGAGAGGTAGGAAATCAGATTTTGCTCTATAATCAAGATTCAACCTCATTGATTTTGCCTATTGTCAAGCTTGAAGAGTCGAAATATGAGTTGTCGTTCCAAAATGAGTTTTCGCTCAAGCCAGATATATTAGTTGCTATAGTCGAAAAGAGTTTTCAAGCAGCAGCCCTACCTGATTTTTACCTCGTAGAACTTATCCAAAGTTCCGATCAACAGGTAGCCTATAGCTATGAGATGAAAGGCGATCGCGAAAGCAGTATAATCCCATGTCTTGAAAGGCTTTTGCCTGAAGGACGATACTCTTTGCAAGTGAAGTTTACTGGAGGAGTGACCTCTGCCATAAATGAAAAGGCGCTTTTATATAGCCCCGCTGTTGTCTCGTTACTCTTATTGACTTTCTCATTTAAAAAAAGCGACCCAACTCCAAAGGAAGGTTCAAAGTGCAATGATTTTATAGCCTTAGGCAGTTTCAAGTTTTATCCGGAACAGAATAAACTAGTAAAAGGCCACTCCGAAATTAGCCTATCAAAAAAGGAATGTGAGATATTGACGATTTTAACTAGTAACCTAAATGAGGTGATTAAAAGAGATGAACTGACCAAAAGGGTATGGGAAGATAATGGCGTTTTTGTTGGGAGAAGCTTGGATACTTTTATTTCGAAGCTCAGGAAAATATTGAAGGAGGACAGCAGGGTACAGTTGACCAATGTGCATGGGGTAGGGTATAAGTTGGAGATAAGTCAGTGATAAAGGAATATGTTTAAATAGGAACACCTCCCTAACCCTCCTCTGCGCCTTCGCTGAGCCCTTCGCCATAGGCCACGGCTACTGCTGAAAGCTCCGGGCGCAAGATAAAGGAGGGAATATTTTTTGCTGGCTGCAGTCTGAGTCTGCTTATTCATGTTGGACTGAAAATGCCCAAGGATAGCAATACACCATTCCCCTCTATTAAGCGGGGCTAGGGGAGTGTCGAAACAGATTGAAACTTGGGTGGGTATAAGCGGGACACTACCCAGTGGCGAAATAGGCTTGGTAAATGAAGTGATAGTTTGCAAGGGCAGAGTCACTTTTAATAAGTTGCCACAGGTTCAGAGAACCTGCGACAGTTGGTTTAACTTTCAATGAAAACTCAAACTTTATAAAAAATTAACCTGCTTTGGTGTGCGATTTGCTCAATCATTCGTTACGTTTCTAAAAATGAACCATTGACATGAAAAAACTATCCTTAATATTTTCTCTGTTCTTACTTTTCAGTTGTACTGCCGAAGCTCAAATTCTTAAAAAAGCCAAAGGGCTGCTAGGGGGCGATACACCATTTACCAAAGAAGAAGCTGCCAATGCACTGAAAGAAGCTTTATCGCAAGGCACATCCAAGGGCGTTGACCTGCTCTCAAAAGCAGATGGCTATTATAAAAACCCTGAAATCAAAATTCCTTTTCCTAAAGAAGCCGAGGTGGTAGAAAGTAAGTTAAGGGCGCTTGGTTTGGGCAATCAAGTCGATCAAGCGGTAGAATCTTTGAACCGCGCTGCCGAAGATGCCGCCTATGAGGCCAAAGATATTTTCATCGCAGCCATTAAAGGCTTGACCATCAATGACGCCATTAATATTGTAAAGGGAGAAAAGAATTCAGCCACCCAGTTTTTAGAAAGAGAAACTACACAATCGCTGATCGGTAAATTCAGTCCTATTATTGAGGCTTCACTTCAAAAAGTAAATGCCACCAAATATTGGGGTGACGTGATGGGCACATACAATAAAATTCCTCTGGTGAAAAAAGTAAATACCGATTTGACGGCCTATGTTACCGAAAAAGCCATTGATGGCTTATTTGTAATGATTGCGAAAGAAGAATTGAATATCCGAGAGAACGCTGGTGCTAGAACTTCTGAATTATTGAAGAAGGTTTTTAAATAGACGAATTAGCCAAGTCAGGAGATACTCAGTCAAGCTGAGTATGACGCTTCGAACAGAGGAAGATGTCACCCTGAGACTTAATATTTTGGTTTCAAAACACACAAAACAGGATGACGTTTGTTAGCTTCGATCGATAAGATATGCAAAATGGCCGAAGTTCATTTAGTGCTTTATGCCTGCCCCTGAGCATGGTCGA
>Ga0210050_1000135_pt1 | contig 97174 bp, 105 predicted proteins | sample CryGey132114_all_FD_185463 | JGI IMG/M metagenome (GOLD analysis project Ga0210050, IMG submission 185463) | Groundwater microbial communities from aquifer - Crystal Geyser CG22_combo_CG10-13_8/21/14_all (SPAdes) (version 2) | ecosystem: Environmental > Aquatic > Deep subsurface > Groundwater ... | reverse complement strand
CAACACCAGCATCCTTGAAGGCATGAACAACCGAATCAAGGTCATCAAACGCATGGCCTATGGGTTCCGCGATAACGAATACTTCTTCCTCAAAATCAAAGCCGCCTTTCCCGGACTTCCGCGATGAACCTTTTTTATTGCCCCTGACCGGCCGGAACCAAGCGGATGGATTTGCCGGTTTTGATGGCTTAGTGCCATCTTTCAATCAACTACCGGGATATTGAGTCCTTGCGAAGCGGATATAGCCACCCGGAAAGGGTGATCAGGGGCAGCCCCATCAGGGCCGTGGGATCGTCACCCTGCATGGATTCGAACAGGGCGATGCCAAGCGCTTCGGATTTGAAGCTGCCGGCGCAGTCATACGGCTGCTCGGCATGCAGATAGGCCTCGATCTCAACAGCGGACAGATTGCGGAACACGACCCGGTAGGACACACAGGCATAGCGCTCCTCGCCGGCATGCAACAGCGCAAGTCCTGTCAGGAAATCCACAGGCTTAGCGGACAAAAAGGAAAGCTGCTCGAACGCCGCCTGATGATTGCCCGGTTTACCCAGCACGACATCGGCGCAAACGGCAAGCTGGTCGGAACCGATCACCGTGGATTCGGGATACCGGCGGGCAATGCTTGCCGCTTTACCCAGAGTGTTGTGGCGCACCAGTTCAGTGACCGGCATGGAACCCGGGAGGGCCTCGTCGAATTCAGGGGCGATACATTCAAACGGCAGACAAAGGCGCCGCAGCAACTGCCTGCGATAGGGCGATGTCGAGGCAAGGATCAAACCTGCCTTACGATTCACCGGCCCCCTTCCCCGTCACCTTCTGTGTCGTTCCACGATGACACCGGGTCTCCCGGAACACTGTAGTCGCCAGAGGCCCAGCGACCGAGATCGATCTGCTGGCAGCGCTTGCTGCAAAACGGCCGATAATCCGATGCCGGATCGACCAGGATACGGCACACAGGGCAGGGCCTGAAATCCTTTGTACCGCTCATGCCACCGGCACCATCATGGCCTGATACGGCACATCCTGCTCGGCAGCCATCGCAGGCTTGCCCGGCTGCCAGCACTGAAAACGCAAACGGATCGCCATGCGATTGCCGGAAATATCCGGGATCAGACCGGCCAGCACCTGCTCGTGGGTAAGGCCTACGATCAACAGGCCGAATTCCTTGTCACGCTCCAGCCGGACATGGTCGCCACCGCCGACAGCAACCCGATGCTCCCAACCGACGAAATCGTGCAGCATGTCGTGCAGGCTCTTCACCGCCTCATGCAGCCCCTGCAAGCCATCGTGCAACACCTGCCGCCTCTCTTTGATGCTCCACAAGGTCGCTACGGCATGCGGCATATGACTCTGATGGCCGAGCCAGTCGTGCTTTTTCAGGCCGTTCAGCCAGGCATGAATCAGCGCATCCGAGGACAGCATCGCCATGGCCGGCTCGATGCCGTCGCGCAGGTTTCTTTCATGCCGCTCAAGCGTGGCACAGGAACGCATGATCTGCTCACAGTAACGCGGATGCTCTTTTGCCAGACTATCGAGATGCACTTGCATGCTCGATAAAAGCCCCGTCACATCGGCAAGGCCGGGCCGCCTGCCCTGCTCGGCGAACAGACTGATGCACAGATCGGCACAGGCCTGCAGCCACACATAGGGTTGATTCTCCACGTTGGCCTGCTCAAGGCAGGCAAGCGCATCGCGCACCTGCAGGAAACCCTGCATACGCGGGCTCAAGGGAAAAGAGAATCGAATCAACGGGGACATGACTACCTGTGAAACCTGCAAATTGGAGCGGGCAACGGGAATCGAACCCGTGTCACAAGCTTGGGAAGCTTGGGTAATACCATTATACGATGCCCGCCTGAATAAGGGCTCATGCTAGGAGCAAGCCGCCCGGCTGCAAGCCCGGACTTGTATGCCCTTTTGCATGTTGTCCGGACTAGAAGTCCGCCAGCATTTTGTTCAGATCGGCCCCGATGATACCCGCCGCATAATCCGAGATATGATCCGAATAGCTGTACAACAAACGTCCGTTGCGCGACGCCGGGCACGGCCGGATACCGCATCGCAAAGATTGGGTAGTGTATCGAATACCCTGATCCTGTCGGCCATCGATATCCGGACGGCACTTCAGATGGGAAAGATGCGGATGTCTGTTATGCAAGCAGTCTCGGCAGACTGGCCTTCAACAGGCCTCTCCCGACAGGCTTGAACAATACCTGCCCATCATGACGAAACACCAAACCGCTGCAACCAGAGACCGGCGAGCTGATTGATCTGATGATACACCTCATGGAACACCGAATCCGGCTTGCCGATCGGGTCCTCCACTGCTTCACCGTCATCAGGCTGGGAAAGCAGAAACACCTTGCCGAATGCAGTCGGCGAAATTCCCCCGATATGCCTACGCTGCCTGGCACTCATCACCAGCACGATGCCAGCACGTTGCAGATCCTCATTTTTCAGTTGAGCCGCATGATGCTCGGATAAATCGACACCGAATTCCTTCGCCACCTTGAGCGCGGACTGCGGCACAGGTTGCTTGCCGACATCCAGCAGGCCACGACTGAACACCTCGGCATACACACCTGCCTGCTCCAGCCTGTTGCGAAAAACGCCCTCGGCAAACGGGCTACGGCACAGGTTGCCGGCGCAAACCACGAGTATCGGTGATGGAAGCATCATGCCCTGCAATCCCTCCCCGCTTCAGTTCTGCGGCGCTTCAACCGGCAGCAACCAGATCGCCTGGCCGCTCTCACGATGGATCCGCTCCAGCATCAGACGATGCGCCTGCATATCATCCTCCGCGACAGGCAATGCGGGACGCCGGGTAAGCGCTGCGGTTTCGGCCTTTTCGGCACGGCCACTGCTGGTTTCAGGCAGTTGCACAAAATTGGAGGCCGGAAACACCGTGGTTTCCACATCCAGAGAGAACTGGTTACCTCCGGTCATGGCCAGATACATCTCGGCCAGCAGCTCGGCATCAAGCAATGCACCGTGCAGCGTGCGATGGCCGCGTTCCACATTGTAGCGGTCACACAGGGCATCGAGGTTGTTGCGCTGCTGCGGGTGCCGCTTGCGCGCCACCTGCAGGGAATCGATCACCGGTATATCGGAGATATCCGGCAGGCCGGCCAGGCGCAGCTCATGCATCAGAAAGCCGAGATCGAAAGCGGCATTATGGATCACCAGCGTGGCATCCTTGATGAAATCGAGGAACTCCCCGCCGATATCGGCGAAGCGCGGCTTATCCCTCACATCCTTGTCGCTGATGCCATGGATACGCACCACCTCTTCGGGAATGTGGCGATCGGGATTCAGGTAATGATGGAAGACCTGCTTGCGATCGATCCGACGCTGCGACACACGAACCGCGCCGATTTCAACGATACGATCCCCGCTTAAGGGGGACAGGCCGGTGGTTTCTGTGTCCAGCATGATGAGCTGCATTGACGGAGTATAGGGAGTCAGACAGCTTTGAAAAGCGCCTCAGGGAAGTGCCGGAATGGCATCACCGGCAGCCTTTTTACCGGCATCGAACCAGCGCCCCGGCAGACTGATCAACTGTTCCAGCAAGCCGGAGTCGGGCAGCCCGGCTGATTCTGCGCTGACCGCATCCACCCTGGCATCGTGCAAGGGACCATTCACATGATACACCTTGCGAAACACGCTCTTGGCCGGACCGAGAATCACATCGCGCAGCAGCGGTATCATATTGATCAGCGCATCCAGGTTCTGCAGCGGCCTGACCGCGACATACAGATCGATCAGGCCGTCAGCCAGATTGAGACTTCCCTTGCCGGCCATATCCAGAGCCGAGGCGCGCATCGCCAGTTGCCTGATCTCAGCATTCTCTCCCTGCACGGATGCCTCAAGCTGTAAACGTTTGTACAGCATGCCGGGTCCGCTGATGTCCTTGCGGTTACCTGTCAGAAAACCCGGCAGATCGGCCAGACTCAACGCTGCAAGCAACTTGGTCATGGTGCCGCCTTCAAGGATACGTCCGTCGTCGGAACGCAGCCGCAGACGCCCCTGCATTTCATGCCACCACGGCATCCCTTCACGTACCACGCCACTCCCCGACCAGAGCGCGTGAACCGTACCGCCATCGAACAGTCGGGACGCATCCAGACGTTTGATCACCTGACTGAAATCGCCGCTGATATCGGCAAAGCCGGTCCAGCGCAAACCACCGCCAGCTTCGGGATGCAGGGTACCGGACAGATTCATCTGCTGGCCCATCGCCTGTGCTCCGAGATGCCTGATATCCACCCGGCCACCCGAACCGAGCTGGAAGAATGCCCTGACCTCGCGCATCGAGAACTGGGCTGCATCCAGCGCATCGGCCTCAAGCCGGCCCACACCCTGAGCTGCGGAAGCGAAATGCACCTTCACACCGCGAATGGACACTGCATCCCAGTGAATCCGTTTGAATTGACCGCGCAGCACCCATTTGCGTTGCGTCGCGCTGTTGTCCTGCAGCGCAGCAGTACGGGCCAGATCGGGAATATCTTTGGGCAGCGCGCGCTGGTCCAGAAAATCGGAGTTCACATCGATCTCAAGCGGCGCATCGGAGGCATGATCAAGCGGCGCACGGATGGATAACGAGCCGCTATAGGCAGCCGCTTGCAAGGCGGTCATGCGAAGCACGGCAAGCTCCGGACTTAATTCACCCGAACCGCTGACAAAGGGCCTGGCTCCGCTGCTTTGCAGCCGGCTTATGGTCAAGCCGTTCGCTGTCTTTTTTCCATTGGCTTGCAGAGCATAAGCCTCGCCGGTCTTTTTGCCCGACCCCAGCAGGCTGGCCCAGCCGGCATCCTTGAGATCCAGCTCAAACGACCAGGGGGCTTTGTTTTGCAGGCCGTCGTAATGCAGCGACATCGTGTAGCGTCCGGCCGGTTCGTCGATCGGCATGCTGAAGCGTGTTGCCATGGCCGCAAAATCCCCGACCGAATCAAGCCGGAATCCGAGAATCTGCAATTCACCGGCGCTGGCATCGTTCAGCCGCATATCGAAATTCGCCTGCAGGCCTTCGTACTGGGCATCCATACCCTCAAAGCGCAAGCCCTTGCCTGCAGCCCAGAACAGGCTGCCGCCACCGAGCTGCACGGCACGCCCCATGATCTCTGTCTGCCAGGCGAGCGCAGGCGTCAGCTTTGCCTCACCCTTGTCAGGTGCTGACGCGAACATTGGCCAGGACAGCGCGAACTCGCCCTCGGCAGGAGCATCCTTCCACACCACCTGCGGCAGAGGGTTGACCCCCATCCATGCCTCCAGACGACCGATATCAACCTGACCGACCCCCTTGATGTCGAACACCGGATGATCGAAATCGGCGATCACGGCACTGCCATGCACCACCCCGGCCTGCAGCGGCAGATGCATGCTGCTTGCGCGGAATGCCAGCCCCTCTCCACTCAGGCTGACGGCTCCATCGTAATGCATGAGTTCCTCACCGGCCGTCACCAGCGGCAGGGTGGCATCGGACAGGCTTACATCAACCTGCACATCACCGCGCTTGAGATCGGGCATGCCCGGCTTCTCCCAGGGGGAGGCCTGCGGCAGACGCACCTCTAACTTCAGGTTTCTCGCGGTTCCGGCCAGCCCCGCCAGCCAGTCACGCCAGCCCCCCTCGGCCAGCGGCATACCGAGCACCGCCAGCGAGGCCAGTTGCAATTCACCAGCCTGAGCCTGCATCTGCAGGCTGCCTTCGGCCCAGCGTCCGTGTGCCTCAAGACTGTTCGCACCGCTCTGCCAAAGCACTTCCTGCCAGTCGATGGCGAGAATATCGAGTGGATTGGCGAGTGGGCTTGCAGCGGCATGAAAAACCGCCTGCACACGCGCCTTGTTAAAGGGCAGATGCGCACGACCATCGGCAGCCACCACCTCTGCGCCATCATCCGAGATGACATCGGCAAGCAGCTTCCAGGCGCTGCCATCGGCAGCCTTATCCAGTTGCAGGGTTGCGCCGAACGGCCCCCGGATGGAGTTACGCCAGGCCTCGGGAAGCCATAGCAGATTATCGAAGCGGGCTTGCACATGCTCAGGCTGCAATTGTGCATTCCATGCAACATCAAGATTGAAGCCCGGCATCTGCATGCCGAGCGAGTTGTTCCCGGCATCCAGCAAGAGGTCGAGATGCTCGAACCGGTTGCTGAAACCACCGTAGGTCAGGACAACAGTGGAGTCTTCGATACGCAGCAACCCTGAAGGCAGGGGAAAGCGCTCACCCGCAGCCGCCTTGGGGATATGCAGATCGATGCGGCCATGGCGCAGGCTTATACTGGTAGGGCGGATATCACCCTGCAGCAGATCCCAGGCGGAAAGCTTCACTGCCAGCTGTGCATCATCGACGGTGATGCGCTTTTCGGCACCGGCAAAGCTGATGCTTTCGGCATTCAGCCAGACATGCCCGGCCCATCGCCACGACAGATTACCGAGATGAAGATCAGCAAGCCCCAGCTGTTTGGCCAGCATGCCTTCCAGCTGTGGTCGCAACTCGTTCAGCGACGGTGCCTGCCAATAGGCCCATCCGCCGAGCAGGATAAGCAGCGCAAGAACAGCGATCAGGATTCGTCGGCATACCGCCAGAACGGATTTCATATCATGCCGGGACAGGCTCGGGAATCAGCCCTTTTCCTCGGTCTGCATTCCGGCAACGCGTGCCTTGAGATCGGTCAGGAAACCTTCGACACCATCCTTGTTCACCGCGGCAGTGAAGTCGGTGCGGAAGGTGCTGATCATGCTGATGCCTTCAACCTGGATATCATACACCCGCCAGCCGACTTCCTTGCTGACCAGCTTGTAGCGAACGGGGGTGCGCTTGTCGGCATCAACCACATCGGAATCAACGATGGCGATACGCCCCTTGATGAACTCCTCGCCGTATTCGACCGTCTGATTATGGAAGTCTGCAAGGCGGTTGCCGTAGGTCAACTCAAGCAACTGCTGGAACAAACCGACAAATTCGGCCTTCTGGTTCTCGCTCAGATCCTTCCAGGGTGCAGCCAGCGAACGCTTGGCCATTTCCTCGAAATCGAAATATTGGGAAACCGCCTTGCGGATACCCTCGCGATCCTGCTCGGACAAGGACTTCTGGTCCGCCCTTGCCTTGAGTACATCGATCACGCCGTTGACGGTAATCTCAACAGCCTGCTTCGGGCCGGTCTCACCGGCCGCACCCTGTACCGGGAACGGCAGGATCATCACAGCCAGCAGCGACATCACAACAAGCATCTTTTTGAACATCGGTTTCTCCTTGGTTGAAAGCATTACATTGGAATCTAAAGAAGGGGTATACAGCCAAGAAGCGGACAGATTCCCCCTGCGGTGCACAATCAGCGGCTCTACTTGCCCGAGCCGTCAAAGATATATTTGGAAACAAGGTCCTCAAGATTGATGGCCGGCTCTGTCTCCTCGATAGAATCGCCATCCTTGAGGAGAACGTCATCACCGCCCTGACCGACGCGGATAAATCTGTCGCCGATAATACCTTTGGTGCGGATCGAGGCGATGGCATCGGAGGTTATTTTGATATTGTCATTGATGCGCATGCTGATCTGGGCACGGTCGCGTTCGTTCAGATGCACATCATCCACACGCCCGACCACGACACCGGCGATCATCACATCGGCACCGGCACGCACACCACCGACATCATCGAACACGGCGGTCAGATGATATCCCGAGGTCCCCAGACCTCCGACCTCGCCGAGCTTCAGTGCCATATAGAACATGCCGGCCAGTCCGACAAACACGAACAGGCCGACGGTGATTTCGATTCGCTTGTATTCAGTCATAGTCTTGCTCCAGTCACAGGAAAAACGATGTCAGGATATAGTCGAGCATCAGGATGCCGACAGAGGAAAGCACCACGGCCTGCGTCGTGGCCTTGCCCACGCCTTCGGTGGTCGGTGTGGCGCGATAGCCGATATAGGTACAGATCACGCCGATCAGGAAACCGAAGGCCACGGCCTTGATCCAGCCTGTATTCAGATCATGGGTGGTCACCTTGGCCTGCATTTCGGCAATGAACGCACCCGGATTCACACCGAGCAACTCCACGCCGACCACATAGCCTGCACCCATGCCGATCAGATCGAACAGTGCGATGAGCAGCGGCAGCACCAGGGTTGCGGCGATAATGCGCGGCATGATGATTCTGGCCCGTGGATTCACCGCCATCATCTCCAGCGCATCGATCTGCTCGGTGACGCGCATGATGCCGATCTCGGCGGTGATCGCGGAACCTGCGCGCGCGGTCAGCATCATGGCACCCAGCACAGGGCCCAGTTCGCGGATGATGGCCAGCGCGATGCCCGCACCGAGCATGGATTCGGAGCCGAACTTGGCCAGCGTGTAATAGCCCTGTAGTGCCAGCACCATGCCGGTGAAGGCACCGGTCAGCGCAATGATCACCAGCGAGCCGACGCCGATATTGAACATCTGGATGACGATATGCCTGCCCTGCCATGGACGCGCGGACAACAGACCGAGCGAGGCACCGCTCAGGCTGGCCGCATCACCGAGCCTTGAGACCATCGTCAGAAAACCGCGGCCAAGGCGGCCGAACATGGTCACAGCCGCATTCATGCGCCCATCCTCACTGTGCCCGGCTTGTGCAGCAGGTCATCGACATAACTCGTGGAACTGCGCGAAAACGGAATCGGTCCATCCGGGCTGCCCTCGATGAACTGACGCACGCGTGCATCCTCGCTGTGCCGGATATCATCGGCACTGCCCTCGGCGATCACCTTGCCCTGCCAGAGCAGCACCACATAATCGGCGATGCGCAATCCCGCCTCGACATCATGCGTCACCACCACCGAGGTGTGATGCGACTTGATGCTCAGATCGTGGATCAGCGAGGTGATGACGCCTGCGGAAATCGGATCAAGGCCCGAAGTCGGTTCGTCGAAGAAGATGATTTCGGGGTCCATGGCCATGGCACGCGCCAGAGCGACACGCTTGGCCATACCACCGGAAAGTTCGGAAGGCATCAGATTCTCCATGCCGCGCAGGCCGACCTGTTCCAGCTTCATGGTCACGATGGTGCGGATGATATCCTCGTCCAGATCGCTGTGTTCGTGCAGCGTGAAAGCAACATTGTCGTACACATTCAGCGAATTGAGCAGTGCCGAATACTGGAACACCATGCCCATCGTCTGCCGCAACTGATACAAACGGGGCCGCGGCATGTGGATGAAATCCTCGTCACCGTAGTGGATCTCGCCACTGGTCGGCTCTTCGAGGCCGGCGATCAGGCGCAGCAGTGTGGTCTTGCCGGAACCGGAACCACCCATGATGACGGTTGTTTTATGCGCGCGCACATGGATATCCACGCCATTCAGCGCGGCAGCATCTCCGAACATCTTTGTCAGCGCCTTGCAGCGGATCATCTCACTCAACCTTCCTGTTTTGCCCGCACATATATGTCAAATCAATGCGGGGACCGGCGCAACAGCCTAACGTCTGTGCAGTAAGCGGCAATAGACGCACAGGCAGCGAAAATTCGCGCCGCATACGTGCATCATAGACGGCAACCTGAAATGCAGGTGAAAGACTGTTTCCGCCAATGCGCCGGCCATCATCCGGGGTTGCGGCAACCCATTTGCGCTGCCGGTTAATTGCACTATATTCCCGCGTTCCCGTTGATGACGGGATTTGATGCAAGGAGAAAGCCCATGACCCCGAATTTTGCCGACCGCGATGGCCTGATCTGGTTTGACGGCGAGATGGTTCCCTGGCGGGACGCCAAGGTGCATGTGCTGACCCACACCCTGCATTACGGCATGGGCGTGTTCGAAGGCGTGCGCGCCTATCACGCCGATGGCGGCACCGCCATTTTCCGCCTGCAGGAGCACACCGACCGCCTGTTCCGCTCGGCCAAGATCATGAACATGCAGATGCCCTGGTCCAGGGACGAATTGAACGCCGCGCAGCTTGCTGCCGTACGCGAGAACAAGCTTGATTCCGCCTATATCCGTCCGATGTGTTTCTACGGCTCGGAAGGCATGGGCCTGCGCGCCGACAACCTGAAAACGCATGTCATCGTCGCCGCCTGGAGCTGGGGTGCATATCTCGGCAAGGAAGCGCTGGAAAAGGGCATCCGCATCCGCACCTCGTCCTTCACCCGGCATCATGTGAACATCGCCATGTGCAAGGCCAAGGCGAACGGCAACTACATCAGCTCGATGCTGGCCCTCTCAGACGCGCTGCGCGACGGCTACGATGAAGCCCTGTTCCTCGATGTGGACGGCTTCGTGGCCGAGGGCAGCGGCGAGAACTTCTTCATGGTCCGTGACGGTGTGATCTACACCCCGGAGCTGACCAGCGCACTGGACGGCATCACCCGCGCCACGGTGATGCAGCTGGCGAAGGAGGAGGGCTTCGAGGTGCGCGAGAAGCGCATCACGCGCGATGAAGTGTATGTGTGCGATGAAGCCTTCTTCACCGGCACGGCCGCCGAGGTCACGCCGATCCGCGAGCTCGATGGGCGCTCCATCGGCATCGGCTCGCGCGGTCCGGTCACCGAGCGCCTGCAGAAGAAGTATTTCGATGTGGTGCATGGTCGCAGCCCGGCACATATCGACTGGCTGAGCCGTACCTGACGAGCTCTGGAGCCAGGAACCATCAATAAAAAGGGGCCGCGATGCGGCCCCTTCGTTTTCAAACGCATCGCCCTCAGGCGAGGATGATCGCTTCGCTTATTTGTCCGGCTCCAGGTACAGATATGTCAGACCGCCGCTGACCCCGGCACCCTTGGTTGCGCTCAGGCCGATCGGCTCCAGCGAAACACTCTTCTTGCTGCCGCCGACCAGCACACCGGCTCCGATGCCGCGTCCGATGGTGGCATCGCCGCCCGCACCGTAGTACTTGCCTGCGAACTTGTACTCACCCGGTTTGAAATCGGCCGCCATCACGGCAAATACAAAACTGGATTGTTTGTCGAAGGTAAGATCAACACCGAAACCGATACCGGTTTCACCCTTGTATTTTTCCACCTCACCTGCTGTGGAGCTGAATGTGCATGTCACATCCACTGTTGAATGGATCAGCAGATTGCTGCCGGAGCCCTCCACGGTTTTGCACTCGAGCTTGCCGAGCTTGGTGCCCTCGCTGGTTTGCCCTTCCGCAGCCCATCCGGTCAACGGCAGGGCCAGAGCCAGCATGGCAAACATCATTACCCTTAAAATTATCGTCATTTGTTCCTCCTTATACGTCCATCATCGATCCAAGCGGCTGTGCATATAGCGAGCGCCCATCCGATCCCCCGCGCATGCGAGGTGCATCTGTGTTGTAGACAATGTTTGCAGGAAGTAAAGCGGATGCGTCAAAAAGGCTTACTGATCGCCCCATATACGTTGCAGAAACTGATCGCGACCGGAGCCGAAGCGGTAGTAGCGGTAGCGCAGCGGATTCTTTTCCGCATAGTCCTGATGATAGTCCTCTGCAGCATAGAACTCGGAAGCCGGCACGATATCAACAACGATCGGCCCCTTGAACCGGCCTGATGCGACCAGAGCATCGCGCGAAGCCTCGGCCAGTCGCTTCTGCTCTTCACTGTGGTAGAAGATCACCGGCCGGTACTGACTGCCGCGGTCGGCGAACTGCCCGCCGGCATCGGTCGGGTCGATCCGCTTCCAGAAGGTATCGAGCAATTCGGCATAGCTGGTCTCCCCTGCATCGAAGGTGATCTCTACCGCTTCGACATGGCCTGTGCCGCCGGCTGAAACCTGCTCGTAGGTGGGATTGGGTTGCAGTCCGCCTGTGTATCCCGAAACCGCAGATAGCACGCCTGCATGGCGATCGTAGGGATGCTCGATACACCAGAAACATCCGCCGGCAAAGGTGGCCTTCTGCACATTCGCAGCACTCGCATCAGAGAGCGAAACCGTCCCCGCTGCACATAGCAGAAGCATTCCCAGCGTTGATTTCAATGGCATGCCCAACCATCCTGAATGATGGCGAGGCCGGTGAATTTATGGGTGCATGATGAACAGGCAATGAATCGGTGTCAGCTGATTTAGGGTCAACAGACCCTAACAGCCCGCAAACGTATCCAGAAATTCATCCACTTCAGGAAGCAGCAACATCGGCAGCAATTTCGCATTGGCTTGCGGCATCGGCATGCCGGCCAGCTCACCGCGCGCAACCCAGCCATGTTCCGACTCGCATCGCAACGGGGATATGTCCGGGCACTGGCAAACGAACAGCAGGAAGCGCAGTGAACGATCCGCATAGTTGTGCGAGGCCTTGCCTAGATGGCGCCAGTGCATCCCTTTAAGTCCGGTTTCCTCTTTCAATTCCCGCACAGCCGCCTGCAAGGGCATCTCATCCCCTTCGGGCTTGCCGCCGGGAAAGGACCACAGGCCGCCGCAGTGCACGGCATCGGGACGCCTGAGCAGCAGCACCTCGCCGCACCGGTTGAAGGCCGCGACCAGCGAGATGACCTGAACACTGTCAGGTCCGGTATTCGGCATTGATGGTGATGTAATCGTGCGTCAGATCGCCGGTCCACACAGTCGAGCTTTCCATTCCCATGCCGAGATCAAGCCGGATGGTGAATTCCGGCTCGCGGAACACCGCCATGCCATCGGCATCCCGGTAATCCGGATGCAGGTTTCCCTTCTCGAACATCAGCACATCGTCGGCGGACAGCGTGATGCGGTTGGTATCGATGGCCACGCCGGAATTGCCGACTGCGGAAAGGATACGACCCCAGTTGGCATCCGAACCGGCAAAGGCCGTCTTCACCAGCGGCGACACAGCCACGGCACGACCCACGGTACGCGCATCCTGCTCGCTCGCCGCGCCATTCACTTCAATGGTGACGAACTTCGATACGCCCTCGCCATCGCGCACGATCAACTGCGCCAGATCGATGCACAGCTCGGTCAGCGCCTGCTCGAACAGCGTGGCATCACGCAGCGGGGCATACCCCAGACCGATGCCGGATGACAGCACATAAAGCGTATCGTTGGTCGAGGTATCGCCATCCACCGAGATACAGTTGAACGAGCGGTCCGCGACGCGGCGCAACATGGCCTGCAAATCCTGCGCGGCAATCGGTGCATCGGTGGCGACAAAGCCGAGCATGGTCGCCATGTTCGGATGGATCATACCGCTACCCTTGCAGATGCCGGTCAGGGTGTAGGTCGCACCATCCACCTCGACCTGAGCCGAAGCCCATTTGGCGAAGGTATCGGTGGTACGGATGGCGTGCGCGGAGGCTTCCCAGTTGTCGGCTGCCAGCGAATCGGCGGCCTCATGCATGCCGTCCCTGATGCGGTCGATCGGGAACGGCGTGCCGATCACGCCGGTCGAGGCGGACAGCACGGCATCGGCGTTCACCCCGGCGGCCGCAGCACCCGATTCAATCAGCTGACGCGCCCATGTGGTCTCCATCTCGCCGAGCCCGGCATTGGCATTGCCGGCATTGGCCACGATGGCGCGTACCTTCTGTGCATGCGTGGCCAGCGTCTTCTCGCCCCGGCGCACGCAGGCGGCGCGGAAGCGATTGCTGGTGAACACACCTGCCGCATGACAATCCACATCGCCGACGATCAGCGTCACATCCTGCCGTTTACCTTTCAGGGCCGGCGATTTCACCCCGCATGATGCCGTGCCGACGCGGAAGCCGGGGACGGGCAGAGGGGGATTGAGTTCGGGAGGGTTCACGGCCATGATGATGAGTCCTTTCAACGCGGAATGCGAAACGGGGCAAGACTGAGGCTGCGAGGGGCTTGCTGCAAGCCGCTGCCTTTGCATAACACAACCCATGCGTCATGAAGGGTCGAAGCATCCCAAGTTTGAAAATAATATCCGCGCTTGAACATTCGCGCCCTTAGTCTCTCCACCATCCTGCTGAGCTGCTGGATAAGCAACGCCCACGCGGCAGATACGCTGCCCCGCTGGGAGGCCGGAATCGCCGCAGGCGCGGCCTCTCTGCCGCAATACATGGGCAGCGACGAGCGCTACACCTTCGCCATCCCCGTACCTTTCGTGATTTACCGCGGCGAACGCCTGAATCTGGATCGCGACGGGCTGCGCGCCGAGCTGTTCGGCAACCGGGATGTATCGCTGGATGCCAGCCTCGGCGTGGGTCTTCCCGTGCGCAACAGCAACCGCGCCCGCGCCGGTATGCCGCATCTGTATTTCAGCCTGCAGGCAGGCCCGCGCCTGAACTGGCGTGTGTATGCCGGTGACAGGGGCGACTGGACCATCCGCCTGCCCGGTCGCGGCGTGATGGATATAAAGGGGCATTTTCTGGGCCTCGTGTCGGAGCCTGATCTGCGCATGCGCTACCAGCTTTCGCAAGATATCGGCATGCAGTTAAGCGCCGGCGCGCTGTTCGCCTCGCGCAGGTTCAACACCACCTATTACAACGTCGATACCGCCTATGCGACGGCCACCCGACCCGCCTATCAGGCCGGGGCCGGCCTGCATTCGCTGTCGCTGAACGGCGCCGTGTTCTGGAAGATGAGTGACCGGATTCGCCTGTTCGGCACACTGCGCTACCGCAATCTGAGTTCAGGCGTGGTCAACGCCAGCCCGCTGGTCAAAACCCCGCACTACCTGTCCGGCGCCGTCGGCATCGCCTGGAGCTTCTACCAGTCAGACGAATTGCAGGGACAAGCTGACCTCTGAACCCTCCCTTTCAGCCGAAAACCCTGATTGCGCGATCAACAAAGCGCAAAACAAAAGCGGCGGGACAAGCCCGCCGCAGAGTTCCACATGATTTCTTACAATGAATCAGCCGGACTTCTTAACAAACTTGGTGAGAATGACGATCTGCTGACCTTCCACGCGGCCTTCGATGTGCTCGGCATTGTCGTGCACCAGTCGAATATTGCGCACCGCCGTACCCCGCTTGGCGGTCAGGCTTGAGCCCTTCACATCCAGATCCTTGATCAGCACCACCGTATCACCGGCCTGCAACACCACGCCGTTGGAATCGATGTGCTTCACCTCGTCCTCGCGCGCTGCACCGGCCTCGGCCCATGCACGCACGTCATCGTCCAGATACATCATATCCAGCAGATCCTGCGGCCAGCCCTCGGCCTTCAGGCGGTTCAGCAGGCGCCAGGCCATCACCTGCACCGCAGGCACCTGAGACCACATCGAATCATTCAGACAGCGCCAGTGGTTGGCGTCGGTTTTACTCTCGTCCGCGATCTGCTCAAAACAGGTGGCACAGACGAGGATGCTCTGATCGGCACTGCCGTCGGAGGGTTCGACCCCGAAGACCGCCAGATCGTCATTCGCCGAGCAAAGCTCGCATGCGTCACCCGCGCGGGTACGCAGTTCCTGTTCCGTACTCATATCCGTATCCTTGTCATCGAACTTAGCGCGCGCCGTGGCACTGCTTGTATTTTTTGCCCGAACCGCAGGGGCAGGGGTCGTTGCGCCCGACCTTCGGATGGTCGCGCTTGAAAGTATCATGGTCCGCATCATCCACCGGTTCGGCTCCGTGACTGTACTGCACCGGAGCTTCCTGCTTTTTCGGCTCTTCCACCGGCACCGGCTGTTCCACACGCACCTGATGCAGGGCCAGCATGGTTTCCATACGCACCCGACCGAGCATGGCGGCGAACAGTTCAAACGACTCGCGCTTGTACTCCTGCAACGGCTGCTTCTGCGCATAGCCGCGCAGACCCACACTCTGGCGCAGGTGATCCATGGCCAGCAGGTGATCCTTCCAGTGGTGATCGAGCATCTGCAACACCAGATACTTCTCGAAATTGTGCATGGCCTCGACACCGACCCGCTCTTCCTTGGTCTGCATCATCTCCGCCAGCGCCGAGCAGATGCGCTCCACCATGACACCGGCATCCTGCACCTCGTCGCTCTCCACCCAGCTCTTCACCGGCGCGTCCAGCGTCAGCTGCTGCTGCAGCTCATCGTGCAGCGCATCCAGCGCCCAGTCGTCGGCATAGGCGTGAGCCGGCATGTGCCTGTCCACCATGGTGGCGACGAAATCGCGGCGCATGTCCTCGATGACATCGCGCACATCATCGGCCTCAAGCAACTCGCGGCGCTGCGAATACACCACATCGCGCTGCTGGTTCATCACGTCGTCGTATTCGAGCAGCTGTTTGCGGATATCGAAGTTGCGTCCTTCCACCTTCTTCTGCGAATTCTCGATGGCCTTGGTCACCCACGGATGCTCGATGGACTCTCCCTTGTTGAAGCCCATCTTGGTCAGCATGGCCTGCATCTTCTCGCCGCCGAAGATGCGCATCAGATCGTCCTGCAGCGACAGATAGAAACGCGTCGAGCCCGGATCGCCCTGACGACCGGCACGGCCGCGCAACTGGTTGTCGATGCGCCGCGATTCATGGCGTTCGGTGCCCACGATATGCAGGCCGCCCGCCGCCACGACTTCAATATGCTCGGCCGCACACTGCGCCTTGATTTCGGCGATCTTCTCCTTGCGTTCGTCCTCCGAAAGCTTGCCGGGGAGCTGGCTGATGAGCATGTCCGGATTGCCGCCGAGCATGATGTCGGTACCGCGACCGGCCATATTGGTGGCGATGGTCACCGCACCCTTGCGACCGGCCTGTGCCACGATCTCGGCTTCACGCTCGTGCTGCTTGGCGTTGAGCACCTCATGCTTGATGCCGCGCTTGGTCAGCACGCCGGACAGAAACTCGGATTTCTCGATGGAGGTCGTGCCGACCAGAATAGGCTGACCGGATTTGTGCGAGGAAACGATATCCTCGATCACGGCGATATACTTGTCTTCCTGGTCGCCGAAGATCAGATCGGCCTTGTCGTCGCGGATCATCGGATTGTTGGTCGGCACGATGACCACTTCGAGCTTGTAGATCTTCTCGAATTCCTCGGCCTCGGTATCGGCCGTGCCGGTCATGCCGGCCAGCTTTTCGTACATACGGAAGTAGTTCTGGAAGGTCACCGAAGCCAGCGTCTGGTTCTCCGGCTGCACTGTCACGCCTTCCTTGGCCTCCAGCGCCTGATGCTGGCCGTCGGAATAGCGGCGTCCGGGCATCATGCGGCCGGTGAACTCGTCGATGATGATGACCTCGTCGTTGCGCACGATGTAGTCCACCTCGCGGGTGAACAGGGTGTTGGCACGCAGGCATTGCGTGATGGCATGCATCAGATTGACGTTTTCCGGATCGTACAGATTGCCCGTGGGCATCAGACCGCCCTCGCGCAGCAGAGTCTCGACATGCTCCATGCCTTCCTCGGTGAGGGACACGGCCTTGTCTTTTTCATCCTTCTCATAATCCGCCGCATCGAGCTGCTTGATGATGGCATCGGCCTTCATGTAAAGATCACCGGCCTTCTCGGCAGGACCGGAGATGATCAGCGGGGTGCGCGCCTCATCGATCAGGATGGAGTCCACCTCATCGACGATGGCGTAGTGCTGCTCGCGCTGCACCAGATCTTCGCGGGCAAAGGCCATATTGTCGCGCAGATAATCGAAGCCGAATTCGTTATTGGTGCCGTAGGTGATATCGCTGGCATAGGCATTCTTGCGCTCTTCGCTGCTGATACCGTGCACGATCACACCGGTGGAAAGGCCCAGGAAGGCATACAATCTTCCCATCCATTCCGCATCGCGTTTGGCCAGGTAATCGTTAACCGTCACCACATGCACGCCGCGACCGGTCAGCGCATTGAGATACACCGGCAGGGTGGCCATCAGTGTCTTGCCTTCACCGGTCTTCATTTCGGAGATCATGCCGTTGTTGAGGATCATGCCGCCGATCAGCTGCACATCGAAATGCCGCATGCCGAGACAGCGCACACTGGCCTCGCGGGCCACGGCAAAGGCCTCGGGAAGCAGCGCATCCACGGTTTCCCCGTCGGCCAGACGGGCCTTGAACTCGGCGGTCTTGGCCTTCAATTCATCATCGGAAAGCAGCTGCATGCGGCTTTCCATGGCATTGATCTGTTCCACAACGGGATACATCTGTTTGAGAATCCGCTCGTTGCGGCTGCCAAACAATTTGGTCAGAAAATCGAACATGTGGCACTTGCTCCTGTGCGGCGCGGTTGAATCAGGCGGCGCACGCTAACATGCATGGGGGTATGCGACAAAACAGCAATATCTGCACCGTCAAGCCGGTGATTTACAGGGATCAACCACCCCAGATGGCGCGCATCAGGCGGTCGCCGTATTCGTCCTCTTCCCTGTCCGCTTCCTGAATGAAGCGGCGGGTTTCATCCACCTGACCATCCTTCATGGACTGCAGCGCCGCGCGCAACTCGGGCGAAGTATCATACAATTCACCATACAGCTTGCCGTCCAGCCGCATCAGCCTGCAATCGGTCATCAGGCGTGCGGTGGCCGTACGCCAGCCGACCAGCACGGCCATTTCGCCGACCAGCGCACCGGTTTCGACCAGCTTCAACTGCTGTTCGACACCATTGATTTGCATATTCAGGCTGATACTACCCTGCCTGAGCAGGTACACATCGGAGCTGGTATCATGCTCGCGGAACAGGACGGCTCCGGCCTTACGGGAAACCGGCTGCATGCCGGCGGCCAGTCGCTCGCGCAGCCCGACGCTGAGGGTGCCGAACAGCGGCGCAAGGGCCAGTTGCTTGCCCAGCATGCGCTGCCGGTAAAGCGTCTCGATGCGGGCCTGCAAGGCTGGCGCCTGTTCCTGCACCTTGTCGAGTGCGGCAAAGGGTAGTTCCAGCACCTCGCAATCGCTGTCCGCCACCACCCCCGCAGTTCGCCGACCACCGGTAAAATAGGCGACTTCGCCGTAGATCTCGCCGGCCTGCAAGCTGCCAAGCTCGTGCCGCTGACCGCCCGAATCCATAAAGCAATGCATCGTGCCCCTGGCCAGCAGAAACAGAGAGGTGGCTTCATCTCCCATCTTCAAAAACGTCTCGCCTTTGGCAACGGCATGAAAACTCATCTGATCCAGCAGGTCATCGAAAACGGCATCGTCCATCGCACCGAACAACTCATCACCACGCATGCGATAGCCGACCCTGTCGCGGTCGGACAGCATCTCGACGAAATCCTTGCGCATACCATCCTGTCCGCGGCAGAAAAGAAAAATCTCGCGTGGACCGGCATGGTCACCGGGCATCATCTCGCGATACAGCCTGAGCGTGGCCATGGCCTGAGCCGGATAGTTGCGCGTGGCATAGCGCCGCGCGGCTTCCAGAAACCATCGCCCGGCATCAGCCCTGAGATCGAGCTTCTGATAATTGCGCGCAGCGCGCAGCGGGAAATCGACATCCTGATCGTCTTGCATGGCAAGCGCTGCAAAGCTGCGTGCCGCGTCCAGAAGCCGCCCCTTGAGCATATCCTTGCGTAACTGCTCACGGAATTTCGGCTCATCGGCATCGCGTAACACGGCCAGCCGGGCCGCCTCACCCTCGTTCAGAAAGATCATTGATGAATACTTCAGTTGGCTATCCCCCGGTAAGTCATAGCGAGTTTAGTGTCTGCGTGCGGCAAGTGCCAACCCTATTCTGCTTATGCCCTCGCGCAACTCGCTCAGGCTTGTGGCATAGGAAAAGCGAACATGCTGAGCAGAGCGGTAAGCACCGAAGTCCTCTCCGGGCGTGATGGCCACGCCGGCATGCTCCAGCAGATCCCAACAGAAGCTGCGCGAATCACCGGTCAGCCTGCTCACATCGGCATAGATATAGAAGGCCCCCTGCGGTTCCACAACGATATCGAAGCCAAGCCCCGGAAGCGCCTCCAGCAGATAACGCCGGCGCTCGTCATAGGCTTGCCGCATGACCTCCACCTGCCCATCGGCTTCAAGGGCCGCGACGGCGGCATACTGCGACAGCGTGGGCGCGGCAATAAAGATATTCTGCATCACTCGGCGCGCCGCATCGAGCAGCTGCTCGGGCAGCACCACCCAGCCGACGCGCCAGCCGGTCATCGCCCAGCGCTTGGAGAAGCCGTTGACCACGATGGTGTGCGCAGCATCCGAACATTGCAGCGCGCAGGGGGGATTCACCCCGTAGGTCAGCCCGTGATAGATCTCGTCGGAAATGAGATAGCCATCCATCTCGGCGCAAGCCCTGCCGATCAGGGCAAGCTCTTCGGGGTCGATCAGCGTACCGGTCGGGTTGGACGGGTTGATCACCACGGCGGCGCGCGTGTCCTGCCGCCAGTTCGCTGCCAGCAGGTCGGCCGACAGGTGGTAGCGGGTATCCGGCCCCACCGGGATATTCAGGGGCTCACCGCCCGCCAGACGGATAAAATTGCGCTGGCAGGGATAGCCGGGGTCGGACAGCAGCACCGACTCGCCCGCCTCCAGCAGCACGGCATAGATCAGACTGAAGGCCCCGGAGGTGCCGGGGGTGATGACAATGCGATCCGGATCGATATCCAGTCCTTGGGTCCTGGCATACCAGTCGCTCAGCGCCCGCTGCAGTTCCGGCGCGCCGGTCGATGGTGTATAGAAATTCCGCCCTGTATCCAGCCGCTGTCGCGCAGCTTCAACAACAGGCGCCGGCGTAGGAAAATCCGGCTCGCCGATCTCCATGTGCACGATGTGCCGCCCCTGCGCCTCAAGCTGCCGGGCGCGCTCCAGTAATTGCATCACCCGGAAGGGTTCGATCAGGTCGATTCGTCGCATCGCGGAAGGATAAGAGGTTGAACGTACAATGTCGCATATGCAGTCGCACTGGGTGGTCACCGGCGAAGCAATCTCCTACAATCAGTCGCATGCTCTGGATCAAGTCTTTTCACATTATCATGATGGTGTCGTGGTTCGCAGGTCTTTTCTATCTGCCGCGCATCTTTGTGAACCACGCGCAATTCTCCGATGGGCCGGTGCATGAACGGCTGTCCATGATGGAGGGCAAGCTGTATCGCTTCGTCACCCCGATCATGTGGCTGACCCTGTTCACCGGTCTGTGGCTGGTCTGGCTGGAATGGGATTTCCTCTACGATGAAACCTGGTTCTGGCTGAAAATGGCCATCGTGGCCCTGCTGATAGGCTATCATCTGTATTGCGGCCGGTTGGTGCGCATGTTCGCCGCAGGTGAAAACACCCGCAGCCATGTGTTCTACCGCTGGTTCAACGAGGTGCCGGTGCTGGCACTGATGGGTGCAGTGATCATGGTGGTGATCCGGCCTTTCTGAGTCCTTCCGGCCACCTGAATTGGTATTGTTCTTGCTGATACCTACCCGTGCTTAACGGTCAGGCGAAAGCACGGAAGGAGCCGGAGATTGCTGGAAATTAGACATGCATTGCGCATTGAATCCCTCGCCGGATTTGGTTTTGCCGACTGCAGAATCCTGCCGGCCATCCTGCTGTTGGCCCTGCTGGCCCTGCCGCTAACGGCCTGCACCCCAGCCCCGAAACCGGAACTGCGCATCGGCACCAATATCTGGCCGGGCTATGAGCCGCTTTATCTGGCCCGCTCGCTGGGTCTGCTCAAGGGCACCGGTATCAGCCTGATCGAATATCCATCATCCACGGAAACCATGCGCGCCCTGCGTCACGGCGGCATCGAGGCCGGTGCCCTGACCCTGGATGAAGTCCTTACCCTGGCACAGGACGGTATCGATCTGCGCATTGTGTTGCTGCTTGATGTATCAGATGGCGCGGATGCGGTGATTGCCCGACCGGGCATCGAGAGCATGGAGGATTTACGGGGCAGAACGATCGGTGCCGAATCCTCGGCGCTTGGCGGCTATATGCTCAGCCGTGTGCTGGATAAAGCCGGGCTGAAGCAGGAAGATGTGCATATCATCCCGTTGATGCTTGATGAGCACGAGCAAGCATTTATTGAAAATCGGGTGGATGCCGTGGTCACCTTCGAACCGGTGAAAAGCCGCCTGCTGGAGCAAGGCGGAAAAATCGTTTTCGATTCATCGATGATTCCGGGCGAGGTGGTGGATGTACTGGTGGTGCGCGCGGCCATACTCGCGGATCATCCGGAATCACTGAACACATTGGCGGAGCTTTGGTTCCATGCGCTGGATTATGTACAGCGTGAACCTGCCGATGCCGCCCGGCGCATGCAGGCTCGCCTGCGCTTGCCTGCCGACAGGGTTCTTGAGCAATTCGCCGGCGTCCACATGGGGGATCGCCGGGAGAATGATGCGTTCTTTGACGATGCCGCCTCGGCATCTGTCAAAAATGCCACGCTGATGATGCAGGTGATGCGCAGACAACAGCTCCTGCGCAGGGATGTGGATGTGAATCGTCTGTTCGCCGGTCATGCATCATACAAATCCACCGGGACCACGCCTTGAAAGTCCTCAGCGCCTTTCCCTGGTTGCCGATGCGCTGGATGCTTCCCCTGCTGCTTATCACAGTCAGCGGAGCGGTGATCGGCGGCTTCTGGTGGTTCGAGGCGCAGCGCTCGATCAGCGACATCGAACAATCGACCACACACGAACTGATGCAGGATATGCATCGTCTGACGGTTCAATTGCAGCTTTCCCTGAAGCATGCCGATGAAACCGAAATCCAGTTGCTACTCGGCGATTTCAGCAGCGAACCGGGTCTGCAATATGCGCTGTTACAGAATCCGGAAGGCAGCATCTCGGCAGCAACACGTCTGGCCTGGGTAGGTCGCAAGGCCGGAGAACTGGGCGAAGCTGGGCTGCTGCCGCAGATCGCAGACGATTCGCACAGCCGCAGCGGCGATATCCATCTGAGCGATGATCGCATGACGGTATGGGCCCGGTTTCCGCTGCAATATCCGGCTGCGCATGGCTCGATCCGCTCGGATCGTTTCGGCCTGCTCATCGCCAAATTCGACCTGTCCGGCAGGAAGCAGGCATCCATGCATCGCATCGAAGAATGGGTGATGCTGTTTGCCGTTCTGGTGTTGATCAGCGCAATGCTTTTATGGCTGCTTACCCGCCATGCCATCACGCGTCGTATGAACAGGCTGATCGCCACCGCCAAGCAGGTCGGCCGGGGTAATTTCAGTGTGCGGGCGGGCTTGACCGGACGCGATGAACTTGCACAGATCGGGGCCGCCTTCGATGCCATGACCGAGCATCTCGGCAATGAAAATGTTCGCCTGCAACAACTCAGCCGGGCCGTGGAACACATGAGTGAAGGCGTGCTGATCACCGATGCCGGCGGCACCATCGAGTACGTGAACAGCGCGTTTACCCGCATCACGGGTTATTCGCAGGAAGAAGCCGTGGGACAGAATCCACGCATCCTGAAAAGCGGCAAGCACCCGAAGGAGTTTTATCAGGCGCTTTGGGGTCGCATCTCCAGCGGCAAGGTATGGAAGGGTCGCATGACAGATCGCAAGAAGAGCGGATTGCTCTACCTTGCCAAGGTATCAATTGCCCCGCTGCTCGACGGCGGTGGAAAAGTCAGTCACTACGTCAGTGTGCAGGAGGATGTCAGCGAGCAGCAGAAGATCGAAATGCAGCTGCTGCAGGCCCAGAAAATGGAATCCCTCGGCACGCTGGTCGGCGGCATCGCCCACGATTTCAACAACATGCTGGCCGGCATGGTCGGCAATCTCTACATGGCCCGCAAACGCGCCAAGGACATGCCGGAAATCACCGAGAAACTGGCGCGGGTCGAAAAACTCAGCTTCCGCGCTGCCGATATGATCAAGCAGCTGCTGGCCTTCGCGCGCAAGGACATGGTGCAGTTCAAGTCCATCGATCTGGTGCCTTTCATCAAGGAGGCGTTCAAGCTGTCGCGCGTGGCGATCCCTGAAAACATCCTGTGCTCATCCGACATCGCTGCTGATCCATTACCTGTCGAATGTGACGCAACGCAGCTGCAACAGATGCTGATGAACCTGCTGACCAATGCGCGGGATGCAGTACAGGGTAAGGACGATCCGGAAATCGTCCTTTCTCTGGCTCGCTTCGAACCTGACAGACAATTCCTGCAGGAATATCCCGATGCGAATGCCTCTGCCTATGCCATGCTCTGTGTCGAGGACAATGGCTGCGGCATCCCTGAAAACCTGCGTGATCGCATCTTTGAACCTTTTTTCACCACCAAGGGTGTCGGTCAGGGCTCCGGACTGGGACTTTCCATGCTGTTCGGTGCGATGAAAAGTCATCGCGGCGTGATCGAACTGCAAAGCGAACAGGACCGGGGAAGCATCTTCAAGCTGTATTTTCCGCTGTCAGAGCAACGTGAAAACCCGTCGCCCGAAGAGCCATCGAACTGGACCGGCCATGGCGAGCGCCTGTTGCTGGCCGACGATGAGCCGATCATCCGTGAGACCATCAGCGAGATGCTGCGCATCGATGGCTTTGTCGTGGATGTCGCGATAGACGGTCAGGATGCCGTGGAGCAATTCTCCGAGAAGCCGGAGACCTATGATGCTGTCATCCTGGATGTGGTGATGCCGCGCATGGGTGGCATGGATGCCGCGCATCGCATGCGCGAGATCCGCCCGGACATCCCGGTGATCTTCGCCACCGGCTACGACCGCGACCATGTGCTGCGCGGTGTTGAAGGCATGCAGAGTGTCGCCGCTTTAAGCAAACCCCTGCATTCGGTCACGCTCCGCCAGATGCTGGGCGAACTGCTCGAAAAAAAGGACCTGCTCGACTAGCTGTTCACCGACGCGAGGCGGCCGACAAGCGCTTAGACCGCTCCCTGCAAAGGCCAGACCAGCACCGGTTTGCGCGCCGCCTGGGTTTCATCCAGACGCCGACGGAAAGGCACCAGCGGTGCGGCATGCATGGCCTCCGTATCCCCGGCCTCGCAAGCCGCAGCGATCTCCAGCATGGCATCGCAGAAGGTATCGAGGGTTTCACGCGACTCGGTTTCCGTCGGCTCGATGAGCATCGCGCCATGCACGATCAGCGGGAAATACACCGTCATCGGATGCATGCCCAGATCGATCAGGCGCTTGGCGATATCCAGCGTCTTCACGCCGTGCCTCTCCTGCAACTCGTCGGTGAGCAGACATTCGTGCTTGCACAGACCGGGGAAGGGCACGTGATAGGCATCTTTCAGGCGGTACAGCACGTAATTGGCATTGAGCACCGCATCCTCGGCGATCTTGTTCAGATGATTGCGACCGAAGGCGGCGATATAGGCAGCCGCACGCAACAGCACGCCCACCTGACCGATGGAACCGAACACCGCGCCGATACTCTGTGCATCCTTGCGCACCACGCGATAGGCATCGCCCTGCTTCTCGATGCGCGGTACAGGCAGAAAGGGGGCCAGCGCATCGCTGACAGCCACCGGGCCTGCACCCGGCCCGCCGCCGCCGTGCGGCGTGGAGAAGGTTTTATGCACATTGATATGCAGACAGTCGATGCCCATATCGCCGGGACGGGCCAGCCCGACCAGCGCATTGAGATTCGCACCATCGCCGTACACCATGCCGCCGGCCGCATGCACCAGCGCGCAGATCTCGGCGATGTCGGATTCAAACATCCCGGTGGTGTTCGGGTTGGTCAGCATCAGGGCGGCGATATCGTCATTCAGATGCGCCTTGAGCACCTCCAGATCGATGCGCCCGTCGGCCCCCGACTTGATCTCCACGGTCTCCAGACCGGCCAGCACGGCCGAAGCCGGATTGGTCCCGTGCGCCGAATCCGGCACCAGCACCTTGCGCCGGGTCGTGTCGCCGCGCGCATCGTGGTAGGCACGGATGACCATCATACCGGCCAGTTCGCCATGCGCACCTGCAGCCGGCTGCAGGGTCACGTGCGGCAGGCCGGAGATCTCGCCCAGCCACTGCTGCAGTTCATAGAGCAGGCCGAGCACACCCTGCACCGTATCGTCCGGCTGCTCGGGGTGCAGGCCGGCCAGACCCGGCAGGCGGACCACCTGCTCATTGACGCGCGGGTTGTATTTCATGGTGCACGAACCCAGCGGATAGAAGCCGGTTTCGATGCCGTGGTTCCACTGGCTCAAGCGCACGAAATGGCGCACCGCCTCCGGCTCGGAAAGCCCGGGGATCAGGGCAGGCGTGCGACGGGTGAAGGCTGCAAGTTCAGGGCAGCCCTCTGCATCCACGCCCGGCAGGGCAATCGAAGTGGCTTCTTCATGGGCATGCTCGAAAAGCAGCGGCTCCTCATGTTGCAGACCGGAGGTGGCGGAGTATTTGGAGTGGTTCATGGTGGTCTGGTTCATCGGGCGTCCTCCAGAACTGCGACATAATCGGCAATATCCTGCGCCCCGATCATCTCCGTGGTGGCCACCAGCAGGTGATTGCTGCCATAAGCGGCATCCATCTGCTCCAGCGGGATGCCGGCGAAGATGTCTCTGGCGCGAGCCGCAGCCAGCACCCGGTCACGCGCCGCATGATCGACAAAGGAAAGTACGGTTTCATTGTAATGCGCGCCGCTTGCCGCCGACACTCCGTCAGGCAGAGAAGAGACAAGTGCTTGCAGTGCAGCCGCCGAGCGGCGTGCCACCTGTTTCAGCCCGGCATCGCCGAGCAGCGTCATGTAGCAGGCATTGGCCGTGCACATCAGGCCCTGATTGGAACAGATGTTGGAAGTCGCCTTCTCGCGGCGGATATGCTGCTCGCGGGTGGACAGGGTGAGTACGAAACCGCGCTTGCAGTCGGCATCGCCGGTCATGCCGCAGAGCCGTCCCGGCATCTGGCGCACATACTTTTCGCGGCAGGCGAACAGGCCGATATGCGGCCCCCCGTATCCCATCGGAATCCCCAGCGCCTGTCCGGAGCCGCAGACGATGTCCGCACCATAGCCACCCGGCGGTTCGATCAGCCCGAAGGCGGAGGCATCGGAGAAACAAACCACCAGCAGCGCCTTGTTGGCATCGCAGGCCGCACGCAGCGGGGCGAGATCATGCACCGAGCCGAAGAAATCCGGGTACTGCACGACCACCGCGGCGGTATCGCCATCCACAGCCGCAGCCAGAGCCGCGATATCGGTGGAGAAACCTGCACAGGCGACTTCCGCGTACTCGAAATCCTGCTGCGAGAGGTAATTGCGGGTGACCTCACGGTAGGCCGGGTTCACCGAGGCCGCCATCACGATGCGTGATTTGCGCGTGATGCGCCTGGCCATCAGGGCGGCTTCGGCAACCGATGTTGCCGCGTCATACATCGAGGCATTGGCCACCTCCATGCCGAGCAGGCGGGCGACCATGGTCTGGAACTCGAACAGGGTCTGCAACGTGCCCTGCGCAATCTCCGGCTGGTACGGGGTGTAGGCGGTCAGTACCTCACCGCGCGAGATGATGTAATCCACCACCGCCGGCACGAAATGATGATAGGTGCCCCCGCCGAGAAAGCAGCGCGTGGAACCGGCATGCCGGTTGGCCTCGGCCGCACGGGTGAACTTGCGCACGATATCCGCCTCGGCAAGCGAGTCGGGCAGGTCGAGCGAGCCCGGCTTGAGATGGAATTCAGAAGGGATATCGGCGAACAGTTCGCGGATATCCGTTCGCCCCATGCTGGCGAGCATGGACTGACGATCGGCATCGGTATGGGGTAGAAATCTCACATCGCATCCTGTGGGCCGGAGGAGACGATGCAGGCAGATTTCTGCCCGCACCGCCCCCGGTCACTTCATTTATTCTTCGAGAAAGGTGGTGTAGGCGTCGGCATCCAGCAGCTCGATGCTGCCGCCGCTGATCTTCACTTTGGCGATCCAGCCGGCTCCATACGGGTCGGAGTTAATCTTCTCGGGCTCGCCCTCGAGCACCTCGTTCACATCGACAACCTCGCCGCCCACCGGGGCATACACATCGGACACTGCCTTGACCGACTCGACCACCGCGAAGGCATCGCCGGGTGCAAGTTCACGGCCGATCTCCGGCAGCTCGACAAATACGATATCGCCAAGTGCTTCCTGAGCATGGTCGCTGATACCGAAGGTCGCGATATCGCCCTCGATACGCACCCACTCGTGCTCTTTCGTGTACTTCAAATCAACAGGAATCGTCATCACTATCTCCAATTTTCGGGCGTAAGGCCCTTATCCCCTATTTCCGGACGTTACTGCGTACGAACGGTGTCTTTGTGCGCTCTGCGGCCACGGCCTTGCCGCGAATCTCCACGGCCAGTGTGCCATTGTCTGCATGCTCCGGCTTCACATAGGCCAGCGCAACCCCGCCGGCCATCGGCGAATGCATACCGGAGGTCACTTCGCCGCTCAGCTCGCCATCCACCAGCACCGGATAGTGCTCGCGCGGAATGCCGCGCTCGATCAGCTTCAGGGCGATCAGCACCTGCCGGGGTCCTTCCGCCTTGCGCGCGGCAACCGCCGCCTTACCGATGAACTCGCCCTTATCCAGTCTGGTGATCCACATCAGCCTGGCTTCAACAGGAGTCACAGCATCGGAAATCTCGTGCCCGTACAGGGCATAGCCCATTTCGGTGCGCAGCATATCGCGCGCCGCCAGACCGATCGGCACGGCTCCCGCCTCAAGCAACGCTCCCCAGATAACGCCTGCCGCAGCATTGGGCAGGTAAAGCTCGAAGCCGTCCTCGCCGGTATAGCCGGTGCGCGACACGATGGCCGGGGTTCCCGAAAGCTTGCATTCGGCGAAGCGGTAATAGCCGACACCCTGCAGATCGATATCGCACAGCGCCTGCAAAAGCTTGCCGGAAGCAGCACCCTGCAGCGCCAGCAGCGTGGTGTCGTCGGACTCATCCTGCACGGTCACATCGAAGGCCGCAGCCTCCTTCAGCAGATGCGCGACATCCTTGTGGCGGTTGGCGGCATTGATGCACAGATAGTATTTTCCCTCAGCGATACGGTAGGTGGTGATATCGTCGATGAATGTGCCCTGCTCGTTCAGCAGGGCGGAATACTGCACCTGCCCGTCCACCAGCTTCGACACATCGTTGGTCGTCACGTATTGCAGGAAATCCAGCGCCTGCGGACCTGTCACCCGCACCTGTCCCATATGCGAAATATCGAACAGGCCTGCACTTCCCTCACGCACCGCGGTGTATTCCTTCAAGGCTCCCTCAGGATACTGCACCGGCATATCGAAGCCGGCGAAGGGCACCATCTTGCCGCCCAGGCGGATGTGTTCGGCATGCAGCGGGGTGAGAGCCAGTTTTTCGGTGTGGCCTGTCATGGTGCATCTCCAAGATGTTCGCGGAAGGCCTGCACGGTATTGGCCAGCAGCATGGTAATGGTCATCGGTCCGACACCGCCCGGCACCGGAGTGATCCAGCCGGCCCGCTCGGCGGCCGGGGCGAATTCGACATCGCCGGTCAGGCTGCCGTCGGGCAGGCGATTGATACCCACATCGATGACCACAGCTCCCGGCTTGATCCAGGCACCCTTCACCAGGCCCGGCTTGCCGGCGGCGGCCACCACGATATCGGCACGTTCGACATGCGATTGCAGATCACGGGTGAATTTATGGACCACGGTCACCGTCGCACCTGCGAGCAACAGCTCCAGTGCCATCGGGCGACCCACGATATTGGAGGCACCGACGACCACCACTTCCTGTCCGTGCAGATCAATACCGGTTTCCTCCAGCAGCTTCATGCAGCCGTAGGGCGTGCAGGAGCGCAGGGACGGGATGCGCGCGGCCAGCCGGCCGACGTTATACGGGTGGAAACCGTCCACATCCTTGTCCGGCTCGATGGCCTCGATGACGGTTTCCGGGTTGATCTGCGCAGGCAGCGGCATCTGCACCAGAATGCCGTCCACTTTGGGGTTGGCATTGAGCTCGGCGATCAGGCCGAGCAGATGCTGCTGCGTGGTGTTGGCCGGCAGCGTCTGGGAAAAGGCCTCGGACTCGATACCGCAATCCACGCACGCCTTTTTCTTGTTGCGTACATACACCTCGGAGGCGGCGTCCTCGCCGACCAGGATCACCGCCAGCCCCGGTGCACGGCCATGCCGTGCAGTCAGTGCGGCGACCTCTTCGGTCATCGTCTTGCGGATTCGTGCGGCGACGGTCTTGCCGTCCAGAGTGCGTGCTTTCATGGCTGCGAATTGTTGCAGGAAGGAGCTGGCTGCACAATGATATCCCGCATGCGAATCGGCATTGACCTGGGCGGCACGAAAACCGAACTGATAGCACTGGACGACTCCGGCCACGAATGCCTCCGCCTGCGTCGCCCCACCCCCGCCGGGAATTATGCGGCAACACTGCAACAGATCGGCACCATGGTTGAGCAGGCCGAAGCCGATACAGGTGTCCGCGCCACGGTCGGCATCGGCACACCCGGCTCGATTGCCGGCAGTCCCGGGCGCATGCAGAACTGCAACTCCACCTGCCTGAACGGCAGGCCGCTGAAACAGGACATCGAGAGCCTGCTGGACAGGGAGATCCGCATGGCCAACGACGCCAATTGCTTTGCGCTGTCCGAGGCTGTGGACGGCGCCGGAGCAGGGGCAGGTGTCGTGTTCGGGGTGATTCTCGGCACCGGTGTCGGCGCGGGCATCGTGGTGCAGCATCATGTGATGAACGGCGCCAACGGCATCGCCGGCGAATGGGGGCACAACCCTTTACCTGCCCCGAACGACGATGAACGACCCGGCCCGGCCTGCTACTGCGGCAGGCATGGATGTATCGAAACATGGCTTTCCGGCCCCGGCATGGCGGCCGATCATCAGCGCGTCAGCGGAACGGCGCTTTCAGCCCGTGACATCGCCGGCCGGGCGGAAGCCGGCGATACGGCCTGCACGGATACGCTTGAGCGATACACCCGGAGGCTGGCAAAGGCGCTGGCCGGAGTCATCAACATCCTCGATCCTCATGTCATCGTGCTGGGCGGCGGGTTGTCGCACATCGCCGGCCTTTATTCGCGAACACCCGCCTTGTGGAACGAACATATCTTCTCGGCTAGCGTCAACACATGCCTGCTGCCGCCGGTACACGGAGATTCCTCCGGGGTACGCGGTGCAGCCTGGCTATGGGAGAAACGATGAAATTATTGCATGCAGGCCTGCTGGTCGCAGATCTGGCGACAGCCTCGGCGTTCTACGAGGGCATACTCGGCCTACAGCGCGCCGAACGCCCCGAGCTCGGCTTTGCAGGCATCTTCTATGCGCTGGACGGCAATCGCCAGATCCACCTGATGCGCCTGGATAATCCGTACCGCGATTGCGCCCTGCCGTCGCATGGCGGCCGCGACCGGCATCTGGCACTCGGCGTGGATGATCTGGCCGCCATACGGCAGCGTCTTGATGCCGCAGGCATCGCCTACACGATGAGCAAATCCGGTCGCGCCGCCCTGTTCTGCCGCGACCCGGACGGCAATGCCATCGAGCTTTGCGAGGTCGGCTGAGCATGCCGGAGACCCCGGACCAGTACGACGCTATCCACACACTGCTCACCATAAGTCGCATCGGCTTTCTCGCCACCGGGGGAAAAGAAGGACCGGAGACCTCGATGGCTCCCTATGCCCTATATGAGGGTGACATCCTGCTGCATCTCTCCAGTCTGGCCCGGCATACCGCCAACATCACCGCGCAACCAGCCGCCGGATTCATGATCTGCACGCCGGAAACAGCCATGGACTCACCGCTGGCCCTGCCCCGACTGAGCCTTCATGGGCCGGTATCTCCTGTGGCGGAAGATACCCTTGCTCCGGCGAAGGCCTCCTATCTGCAGGCTATCCCGGAGGCCGCAGCCCTGTTCGATTTCGCCGATTTCAGGCTCTACCGCCTGAATCCCCGGCAGGTCCACTGGATCGGCGGCTTCGGCTCGGCCCGCCAGATCCCGCTCGAAGCATGGCGGAAAATCTGTTTAAACACATAGCATGGAAGACCTACGGCAAGGCCAGCGCGCACCTGCAAAAACCGGGTTGAATCTTCGCGCAATATAATATATCCATGTTTTCCTTGCTTTGTGCGCGGGGTTTTCTAAAATCCCGCCCCCCTGAGCCGGGTTCCGGAGCAGGTTTGCACAACGAGGAGGATACATCGTGAGACAGAGTGGAAGCTATACAAGCCGCAGGCGCCCGCTGATCGCGGGCAACTGGAAGATGCACGGCATGCTTGACGAAGCGCAGCAGTTTGTTGCCGATCTGGGCAATATTGCTTCACCTGATCAGGTTGAAGTGGCACTGATGCCTCCCTACACCCTGCTTCACCCGCTTTCCGAATTACTGCGCCAGAAGGGTATCCAGCTCGGCGCACAGAATGTCTACTACGAGCCGAAGGGCGCCTTCACCGGCTCCATATCGCCGCTGATGCTGCGCGATGCCGGCTGCCGCTATGTGATTCTGGCCCATTCCGAGCGCCGCGACATCATGGGCGAAGCCAACGAACTGATCGGCAAGAAACTCGCCGCCGCATGGTCTGCCGGCCTCGAGCCCATCCTGTGCATCGGTGAACACCTTGAAGAGCGTCAGGACGGCGAGACCAATGCCGTACTGCGTCGCCAGCTGGCTGTGCTGGAAGATGCCCCGGAAGGCGCTGCCCTGACCGTGGCTTACGAACCTGTCTGGGCCATCGGCACGGGCCTGACCGCTTCGCCGGAACAGGTCACCGAGACCCATGCCTTTATCCACGAGGAACTGACGCGCCTCGGTCATGATTGCCGTGTACTGTATGGCGGCAGTGTGAAGCCGGAGAATGCCGCCGAGTTGATGGCTTGCCCGGGTGTCGAAGGCGCACTGGTCGGCGGCGCAAGCCTGCAGGCCGATTCCTTTATGAAAATCGTTCAGGCTGCCGCCGACGTGGCAGCAGGAGAGTAATCGATGACCATTCTGTTTGTTTCACTTCATGTCCTGGCCGCGCTGATCCTGATCGGCCTGGTACTGATCAACCGCGGAGAAGGCGCCAACATGGGCGTGTCCTTCGGTGGCGGCGGCGCACAGACGCTGTTCGGCAGCCGTGGTTCCGGCTCCTTCCTCGGTAAGCTGACCGGCGGTGTGGCTGCATTGTTCATGGTGACCAGCCTGACCCTCGCCTTCTTCTCGCAGCAGCAGGTCAAGTCGGTGGTTGCCAAACCGGCAGTTGAACAACCTGCAGAGCAGGATAATCTTCCGGCCGCTGGCGGATCGAGTGGTTTCGACCCCTCCAAGCTGAAGGAAGGTTCGACCGACGGCCTGCCGACAGCCAACTGAGTCCCTCATAGCTTCACGGCTGCAGGCGCCGTTAATGCCCGCGACATAATGCCTGAGTGGTGAAATTGGTAGACACGCCATCTTGAGGGGGTGGTGGGGCAACCCGTGCTGGTTCGAGTCCAGTCTCAGGCACCATACAAACAAAGAGGGAAGCAATCTGATTGCTTCCCTCTTCTGCTTTTAGTCGGGACTTTCCGCCATGTCGATCGGCTATTCCTTTCGGGTTTTTTTCTTGATGGCCTTCGCAGCTTTTTTGGCTTCTCCGGCTACCACCTTGGCGGCCTTATTGGCTTCCCGCTCTGTATTCCGGGCCAGCTTTTTGGCTGCCTTCGCGGCCTGCTTCAGCTCTTTTTCTGCGACCTTGGCCAGCTTCTTCGCCTCTTTTTCAGCCTGCTTTTCCGCTCTCAAGGCAGCCTTGGCAATCTTCTTGGCTTCCCTCTCAGCGGCCCTGGCAAGCCTCTTCGCTTCTTTTGCAGCCTGTTTAGCCGCTTTTCCGCTTACTTTGGCGACTTTCTCCGCTCCCGCCTTGACCTGACCGGCCATCTTCTTAGCGCCAGCCTTGATTTGACTCCCCACCGTGTCGTCGCTTATCAGCGCTTCGGCTGCGGCCAGTGTTCTGGCGGCACGCGCCGGTCCGAATCCCGGAACCGTGCACAGTTTTTTCTCGCCACCCTTGAGCAGCGTCTTGACCGAATCGATGCCGTGCTCTGCCAGCACAGCTGCCGTACTGGCCCCGATGCCCGAAATATCCGTCAACCCATGTTTCATACACACCCTCCGCGGCCCCTCTGCTCAACCGCACTGGCCAATATAGCCCCCTTGCATCGGCAAACTCAAGTGACACGTGAACCCGGCGTTATCGGATAAACACGAGGAGGCGGGTGTGAAGCACACAGGCAGAGATGTATGATGTCGGCATGAGTCAGCTGCAATGAGCGGTTCGTGGGGTTGTCCGCACGAGGAGCACGGCAAGTGCAACAGGGTGGCCGGACGGGACTGCGACCCCGGCATGAAAGGCTGCACCCTTTCGGGACGATTCACCTTCAGCAATGACGAAAAAAACCGCACCGCAAGACAGAAACAGGAGATGCGGAAGAAAGACGAACCGCAGGAAGAATCCGACTGAAAAACCCTTGTCAGGATGTGTCAAAAAGCCCTGAAACCGTTGCGTGGCTTGACACTTTTCGCAGTCGTACTTATGGTCGCTAGCCAATCAAAAAAGGTGGCGACACATCCCATGAAAATGACCGGCGCGGAAATCCTGGTTGAATGCCTGAAACGAGAAAACGTGGATACCATTTTCGGCTATCCGGGCGGCGCCGTACTGCACATTTACGATGCCATCTTCAAGCAGGATGCCATCAAACATTATCTGGTGCGCCACGAACAGGCTGCGCTGCATTCGGCCAACGGCTATGCGCGCGTATCCGGTAAATGCGGTGTCGCGCTGGTGACCTCAGGCCCCGGCGCCACCAATGCCGTGACCGGTCTTGCCGATTCACTGGCCGATTCGATTCCCACCGTGTGCATTTCCGGGCAGGTGCCGTCCAGCCTGATCGGCAACGATGCCTTTCAGGAAGCCGATGTCGTTGGCATTACCCGCTCGGCCACCAAGCACAATTTCCTGGTCAAGCGCGTGGAGGACATTGCACTGATCGTGCGCCAGGCCTTCCACATCGCCACCACCGGCCGCCCCGGCCCTGTGCTGATCGATATCCCCAAGGATATCAGCGGCGAAAGCTGCGAGTTCATCTGGCCCGAGAAGGTGGAGATGCGCTCCTACAAGCCGGTGACCCACGGCCATCCCGGCCAGATCAAGCGCGCGGTGAAATCCATGCTGTCGGCCAAGCGGCCGGTGCTGTACACCGGTGGCGGCATCCTCAATTCCGTCGGCAGCGCCGCCATGCTCAGGGAGCTTTCGCATGCCCTGAATGCCCCGGTGACCAATACCCTGATGGGTCTGGGCGGCATGCCGCACGACGACCCGCATTTCCTCGGCATGCTCGGCATGCACGGCACCTTCGAGGCCAATATGGCGGTATCGCATTGCGACCTGCTGGTCGCCATCGGCGCGCGCTTTGACGATCGTGTGACCGGTCGCCTCGATGCCTTCGCACCCGATGCCAAGGTCATCCATATCGACATCGATCCGTCTTCCATCTCCAAGAATATCCATGCGCATCTGCCGATCGTGGGCGATGTCGGCGAGGTGCTCAAGCAGCTGCTTGAGGAAATCGCCCGCCGCGACGGCAAGCCGAATGAAGCCGCTCTGACGCTGTGGTGGGAACAGATCAACCAGTGGCGCTCCAGGGATTCGCTCGGCTTTGTGCAGGATGCGGACGGCCCGATCAAACCGCAGACCGTGGTTCGTATGGTGCATGAGAAGACCAGGGGCAATGCCATTGTCGCCACCGACGTCGGTCAGCATCAGATGTGGGCTGCACAATTCTACGGCTTCAACCGGCCGCACCGCTGGCTGACCTCGGGCGGCCTGGGCACCATGGGCTACGGACTCCCCGCCGGTATCGGCGCGCAGGTGGCCATGCCTGAAGAGAAGGTGATCGTCTTTACCGGTGATTCCTCGATCCAGATGTGCAGCCAGGAATTCTCCACCGCCTTCCAGTACAATCTGCCGGTGATCGTGATCATTCTGAACAACGGCTATATGGGCATGGTGCGCCAGTGGCAGGAGATGTTCTACGAATCCCGCTATTCGCAGTCGTATTTCGATTCCCTGCCGGACTTTGTGAAGATGGCCGAGACCTACGGCGGCACCGGCATCCGCGTGGACAGCCTGGAAGAATTGAGCCCGGCGCTGGACAAGGCGCTGGCCTCGCATGACCAGTTCATTATTCTCGATGTGGCGGTTTCCAAGGAGGAAAACGTGTTCCCGATGGTTCCTGCCGGTGCGGCGTTGAACGAGATGGTGCTGTCATGAGGCATACCATTTCCATTCTTGTTGAAAACGAATTCGGTGTGCTGACCCGTGTGGCGGGCCTGTTCTCAGCGCGCGGTTATAATATCGAAACCCTGAATGTGGCACCGAGCCTCGACGCCACGGTCAGCCGCATGACGCTGGTGACGCGCGGCGACGAACGCGTGATCGAGCAGATCAAGAAGCAGCTGAACAAGCTGATTCCGGTGATCAAGGTCGAGGATATCTCGCATCTGGTGCACATCGAACGCGAGATGCTGCTGGTCAAACTGGCGACATCGGCCGACAACCGCGCAGCGCTGGTCAGTCTGGCCGAGGAGATGCGCGCCAAGGTCGTCGATCATATCGACATCGGCTATCTGACGCTGGAGCTGACCGGTTCGTGCGACGAACTGGATGGCTTTCTGCAGCAGGTCGAATCTTACGGCATCATCGAGATGACACGCACCGGCCCGGTCGGCATGCGTCGCGGGGCCGAAGGCTTTACCGTCGATTAATCACGCTGCTGCAACCAGTCTGCAGCAGCGGCCACGGTGATGAACGAGCCGAGTACCAGATAACGGCCATCCGGCCTGCCTGTTTCCTTCTCCATGGCTTCGCGAACCGATGCATAACTGGCATCCGCCCGCGCATCCGGTCTGCCGCTGATCAAGCGGCGGGTCAGTCCGCGCAACAGCGGCAGCGAATCGCTCAGATCACGATCCTCGCGGGTGAACACGAACACCGCGTCGAACCCGGGCATGCCTGAAAGGGTCGGCATCAGGGCATCCACCGCATGCCGGTTGTGCGCTGCATCAAGCAGGAAGCTTTGGGCCGCAACACGGATCTCCTGCAAACGCCCCGGCACCTGCACACCGGCGACAGCCCGGCGCATATCTTCTGTAACCCGTTGCGCATTCCCCAGCACCCCGCCCGATTGCAGGGCCGATAAGGCGGCCAGCACCAGCGCAGCGTTGGTCTGCTGGTGCGCGCCCTGCATCGCAAGCTTCAGGCCGGCAGGCTGCATGGCGTAAACCACAGACGGCGCCATCGCATCCACCACCTGCCGCACCTCTGCCGATTGCGGCGCACTCAGGCACCAGCGGCATCCGGCAAACACATGCGCCTTTTCAAAGGCGATGTCCTTCAGGGCATCACCCAGCCATGCCTGATGATCCAGCGCTACCGGGGTCAGCAGGGCCATCTCTGCAGGCACTGCAGTGGTTGCATCCAGCCTTGCACCGACACCTGCTTCCAGTATCTCGACATCCACCCGCGCATCGGAAAAACATTGCAGGGCGATTGCCGTAGCCACCTCGAAATAGGATGCACCGATCTGCATGGCACGCTCGACGACCGGCGGCAGCAGGCGCAGCAGCTCTGCATCCGTCACCAGCTCACCGGCAACACGGATGCGTTCATTGAAGCGGTGGATATGCGGGGAGGTGTACAGGGCGACCTTCAGGCCGGCAGCGGAGAGACCTGCTGCCAGCATATGGGCCGTCGAGCCCTTGCCGTTGGTGCCGGCGATGCGGATGCGCAGGGCCGGACGATGCAATGGCATCCCAGACAACAGATCAAGCATGCGCGCATGTCCGGGCTTGTAATCACGGTCGGCGGCGGGCGCACCGAGACCGCTCAGCCAGTCCTCAACGCTGCCTTTGCCATGCATGATCATCGCTCAGGAAGCAGGCGTGCCTGCGGAAAAGGTCTCAGCCGACCTGCCGGTAGGGGCGCTCGGTCAGCTTGTCGAGCGTCAGCTTCAGATAGACGGGCAGTTCACGGCGATCCACGATGGCATCGATCAGCCCGTGCTCGACCAGGAACTCGGCGGACTGGAAGCCCTTGGGCAGCTCCTGATTCACGGTTTCGCGGATCACGCGCGGACCGGCGAAGCCGATCAGCGCACCCGGTTCGGCCAGCACCACATCACCCAGCCAGGCCATCGAAGCGGACACGCCGCCCATCGTCGGATGGGTCAGGATGCAGATGAACGGAATACCTGCCTGCTGCAGCTTCTTGGCAGCTGCGGAGGTCTTGGCCATCTGCATCAGGGAAAGTACACCCTCCTGCATACGCGCACCACCGGAGGCAGCCACCAGCAGGAAGGGACAACCGCGCTCCAGCGATCGCTCCATGCCGCGTACGATCTTTTCACCCACCACCGAGCCCATGCTGCCGCCCATGTAGGAGAATTCGAAGATAGAGGCGGAGACGGTATGCCCGCCGATATCGCCGAGGTAGTTGTGCACCGCATCCTCGGCACCGGCCTTCTTATCGGCATCACGCACACGGTCTTTGTATTTCTTCTTGTCGCGGAAATCCAGCGGATCCTGCGAGCGCAGGCCGGCATCCATCGCCTCGAAGGTACCCTCATCGAACAGGGAAGCGGCGCGCACAGCAGCCGGGATACGATGATGATGCCCGCATTTCGGGCAGACCATCAGGCTGCGCTCCATCTCCTTGTTGTAGATGGCCACCGAGCAATCGGGACACTTGATCCAAAGTCCTTCAGGCGTTGCCGAACGGGCACCGCCAAGGATGTTCTTCGGGCTTTCAATCAAACGGGTGATCCAGTTCATGGATAAAACTCCTAATAGCGACCTAAAGCAGCAATTCGTCCACCTGCGTCAGCATGCGCAGATGGGGGAGGAACAGCGAGCCGACCTCGGAGGTCAGCACATCCAGCGTTTCAGGCTTCATATGATACAGGTAAACAGGCACCGCGCCGAGGCGCTCGAACTTGGCCAATTCGGCAGCCATGCCGTTGGGGGTGAGATGTCCGCTGCGTCTGGCCAGATCCTCATAGGCATTGGGAAACGAGCAATCGATCACCACACCCTTCAGATTCGGCTGGGCGTTGGCAACCTCCCAGATGCGGTCCGTGCTGCCGGTGTCGGCGGTGTAGATGAACTGTTTATCGTCCTGCTCGATCAGAAAGCCGGTACAGGGGACAGGATGATTCACCGGAATGGCGGTGACCTTCACACCGTCCACCTCGACGGTCTGTCCGGCCTCGATCGGCTCGAACACCAGGATCGGATCACTGAGCGAAGGGATGCGCGTAAAATCCGGCCAGACGCGGTTGTTGAAGAAATCGTTGCGCATCACCTCGATGTTCTCCGGCAGGCTGTGCACCACGATCTGGCGGTTGGTGTCGGCTCCGCCCATGCGCTTCAGGGAGCGGTTATCGGCGAGGAATGCGATATCCTTGATATGGTCGAGATGGGTGTGGGAGATAAAGATGTGCCGGATGGCGAACTGGTCTTCCAGATCCAGCGCCTCGGTCGGCGAGCCGGCATCCAGCAGAATCGAATCGTTGATCAGAAACGAGGTCAGATGGAATCCGAGCAGCTGTCCGCCGTAACAACCCAGCACCTTGATTTTCACACACTACCCCCGTTGCCCATCGCCTTCCGCATGGCGGCACAAGTTTTGTCCAAAGCCGCGAGCATAGCAGGTTCATCACCGGCATGGTCTGCGATGCAACTCACAAAATGGCTGCCGATGACCACACCGTCGGCAAAGGCTGCGACTGCGGCAGCCTGCTCAGGTGTCTTTATACCGAAACCGACACAAATCGGCAATCCGGACTGGCTATGTAATGATTCGACCTGAGTGCGGATATCCGCAACCGAGCCCATCTCCGCACCGGTGATGCCGGTCAGCGAAACATAATAGATAAAGCCGCTGGCGGTCTTTGCCGCCAGTTCGCGGCGCGCGGCCGACGAGGTCGGTGCGACCAGCCGGATACTGTGCAGGGCATGCGCCAGCAGTGCGGCATCCAGATCGCCGGATTCCTCTGGCGGGATATCCACGATCAGCACACCATCGGCGCCGGCCAGTGCCGCCTGATCGGCGAACTGCCGGTAACCCATGGCATAGGCGATATTGGCATAGCCCATCAGCACGATACCGGCCTCGGGGCGGGCCTTGCGGACGGTCATGCACAGATGGAACACATCGTGCATCTTCGTGCCGGCCTCCAGCGAACGCTCGCTGGCAGCCTGAATGGTCGGACCATCGGCCATCGGGTCGGAGAAGGGCATACCGATCTCAAGAATGTCTGCATGACCGGCCAGCACATGCAGCAACTTCTCTGAGGCGGCGGGATTCGGATCGCCGGCGGTCAGATAACCGACCAATGCAGCCCGCTGCTCGGATTTGCAGCGTTCGAAACAGTTTTTCAGGCGGTCCAGACTCATGCCTTTTCCCCTTTTCCGAATACCTTCATCACCGTATCCAGATCCTTGTCACCACGGCCGGACAAATTCACCAGAATCATCTGATCAGGAGTCATGGTCGATGCCATACGCATCGCAGCCGCCAATGCATGGCTGGATTCGAGTGCCGGCAGGATACCCTCGGTATGAGCCAGACGCTTGAATGCCTGCAGTGCCTGATCATCCGTGGCCGAATCCAGCTCCAGACGTCCGGCATCGTACATCGCCGCTAGCTCAGGGCCGACGCCGGGATAATCCAGTCCGGCTGAAATACTGTGCGTGCCGTTGATCTGCCCTTCACTATTCTCCAGCAGGTAGGTGAGGTTGCCATGCAGGATACCGGGGCGACCGGCCAGCATCGAGGCGGCATGTTGTCCGGTCTCAAGCCCGTAACCGGCAGCCTCCACGGCAACTAGGCGAATATTGTCGTCACGCAACGGGTGCAGCAGGCCCATAGCATTCGAGCCACCGCCAACACATGCCATTGCCACATCCGGCAGACGCCCGAACTGCTCAAGGAACTGAGCGCGCGCCTCCTGACCGATCACCGCATGGTACTGCCGGACCATCAACGGATATGGGTGCGGACCGGCTACAGTGCCGATGATGTAAAAGGTGGTTTCACAACTTGCCACCCAGTCACGCAGCGCTTCATTGAGCGCATCCTTCAACGTGCCTGAGCCGCAATCCACAGGAATAACGCGCGCCCCGAGCAACTCCATGCGGAATACATTGGGGGCCTGACGTCGCATATCCTCGCGACCCATATAGACATCGCACTGCATATCGAACATCGCCGCCACGGTAGCCGTGGCCACACCATGCTGACCGGCGCCGGTTTCGGCGATCACGCGCTTCTTGCCCATACGCTGTGCGAGCAGGCCCTGACCGATGGTGTTGTTGATCTTGTGTGCCCCTGTATGCGTCAGGTCCTCGCGCTTGAGAATGATCTGCGCACCGCCGATGGCACGCGACAGATGCTCGGCATGATACAGCGGTGTGGGTCGCCCGACGTACTGCTGCAAAAGACGCAGCCGCTCTGCCTGAAAGGATTCATCCTCCCATGAGGCATGGAAGGCAGCTTCCAGCTCGGCCAGCGGCCCCATCAGGGTTTCTGCTGCATACTTGCCACCGAAGCGGCCGAAATGACCGCCGATATCGGGCATATGCCGCATTTCCATATCGTACATCGTCTGTTCGCTCATCACTCTGGCCTGCTCAATCGATTGCTCCATTGCTGCGCACAGCGGCGCCCGGAAGATCATTCATCACCACAGCATCAATAAAACGCTGCATTTTTCCCGCATGCTTGATGCCGGGGAAAACTTCGACGGCGGAGGATACATCCAGCGCATGCCATTGGCGAACAGCCAGTGCCTGAGCGACATTATCCGCATGCAGACCGCCGGCCAGAATCAAAGGGTGGGCATGCTGTACATGCCGCACCAGTTCCCAATCGAAGCTGCAGCCTGTACCCCCATAGACACCGGGCGGGGCCTTGGCATCCAGCAGCACCGGACAATCGTAATCGGCGATGCGCGCCGTATCCGCCGCATCACGCACCGCTACCGCCTTGATGACCCTGCGCGTCTGCGCGGCACAGAAGGCCGGCGTCTCATCGCCATGCAACTGCAGCACATCCAGCGGACAGGTCTGCAGAACGGCATTGATCTCGTCCTGCACGGCATTCACAAACAGACCGACAGCACTCACGAATGGCGGCAGGGCACGGATGATGCCGGCAGCCGCAGATGGCTCGATATAGCGCGGGGAAGCAGCATAAAACACAAAGCCGAGCGCATCCGCACCGAGTCCGGCGGCGCATAGTGCATCCTCAATTCGCGTGATGCCACACACCTTGATCCGGGTGCGCAGCTGCGGCTCCACACCGCTCCGGGTATTGTTCATCCGCATCACACTAGGCAACTGCCGATAGCTTGAAAAGCGCCGGAAAAGGTGACTGCAAGCAGAATCGTGCGTTTTCGCCGATAAGCCTTTAAGATTGCGGCGATGAAGCAAACAGCAACACCATTCGACCCCGCCATGTCCGTCATGCCGACCTATGCCCGCTACCCGCTCACCCTGGTCAGCGGCAAGGGTAGCCGGGTGTGCGATGATGCCGGCCGCGAATACCTCGATTTCATTTCGGGCATCGCCGTGAACACCCTTGGTCACGCGAATCCGCAACTGGCTGAAGCCATCTGCAGACAGGCAGGCAGCATGCTGCACTGCTCCAACCTGTTCCATATTCCGCAACAGCAGCAGCTGGCCGCAAGACTGACCGCGCTTGCCGGACTGGGGCGTGCTTTTTTCTGCAATTCCGGTGCCGAGGCCAATGAAGGCGCGATCAAAATCGCCCGCAAGTATTTTTATGACAAGGGATCGAAACGGCGCACGGTGATCACCGCGACCCAGTCGTTCCACGGCCGGCTTATTTCCACGCTGACCGCAACCGGCCAGGACAAGGTGAAGATCGGATTCGATCCGCTGCCGCCAGGCTTTGTTCATGTGCCGCTCAACGACATCGCGACTCTGAAAAGCACTGTCAACGAACACACGGCAGCCATCATGCTGGAGCCATTACAGGGAGAGGGCGGTGTCAATATCGCCAACGCCGGATACCTGCAGGCTGTGCGGGCCTTATGCGACGAACATGGCATCCTGTTGATGCTTGATGAAATCCAGACCGGCATCGGTCGCTGCGGCACGATGTTCGCCTTCGAGCAGGCCGGCATCCGGCCGGACATCCTGACGCTTGCCAAGGGTTTGGGTGGCGGCGTGCCGATCGGCGCGATGTTGGCTTCTGAATCGGTGGCCGCATCCTTCGGGCCGGGCACGCATGGTTCCACCTTCGGCGGCAACCCGTTGTCATGCACGGCGGCACTGACGGTGCTCGATGTCATCGAGCAGCAGGACATGCTGGACAATTGCAGGCAGCGCGGTGCACAACTGAAACAAGGACTTGCAGCCCTGCAGGCGGAATTCCCGATCATCCGCGAAGTACGCGGTGCAGGCCTGCTGGTCGGCGCCGCCCTGGATGAGGCTTGCGGCATCACGGCTGCAGATATCATCACCGCCTGCCGTGAAGGCGGCCTGCTCATTCTTCCGGCAGGTCCGCATGTGCTGCGACTGCTGCCACCGCTGAACGTCACGGCCGCCGACATCGATGAGGCGCTGGCCAAGCTTGCCGCCGCCCTCAAAGGAGTTTCCGCATGAGGCATTTCATCAGCCTGCTGGATATCAGTAACGACGAAGCACGCCACATCCTGAAACGCGCAGCCATCATCAAGCGCATGCTGCGCGAGGGAAAGCCGCACCAGCCGCTGGCCGGCAAGACCATGGGCATGATCTTCGACAAGGCTTCCACGCGCACCCGCGTTTCTTTCGAAGTCGGCATGTACCAACTGGGTGGCAACAGCGTGTTCCTGAATTCCGGCGACACCCAGCTCGGGCGCGGCGAGCCCGTTGAAGATACGGCAAAGGTTCTGTCTCGCATGCTCGATGTGGTTGTCATCCGCACCTACGCACACGATATGGTGCAGCGTTTCGCCCGCCATTCGCAGGTGCCGGTGATCAATGCCCTGACCGATCTGACCCACCCCTGCCAGGTGCTGTCCGATGTGTTCACCTATGAGGAACATCGCGGCTCGATCGAGGGGAAAACCGTCGCATGGATCGGCGACGGCAACAACATGGCGCACTCCTGGATCAACGGCTCGGTGAGTTTCGGCTACAAGCTGAATATCGCCTGTCCTGATGACTACACCCCGGACGAGAAGCTACTGGCCGCTGCACGCGAATTGGGTGCCGAGGTCAACCTGACGGACGACCCGCTGCTGGCGGCGCGTGATGCCGATCTGGTGACCACCGATGTGTGGGCCTCGATGGGTCAGGAGAAGCAACGAGCCGAGCGCGAGAAAATCTTCGCAGCCTATCAGGTGAACAGCCGGGTGATGCTGGAAGCCCAGCCTGACGCCCTGTTCATGCACTGCCTGCCGGCGCATCGAGGCGAAGAGGTTGCAGCCGAGGTGATCGACGGCAGACAATCGGTGGTGTGGGACGAAGCCGAGAACCGCCTGCATGCCCAGAAGGGACTGCTCGAATTCCTGCTGGCCTGATTCCGAACATGTTCAACGCGCCCCAGGCGGCGCACCAAGAGGAGCTCATATCATGGAACACGGTCAAGCCCGGGCCAAAACACTGCTGGAAGCGCTGCCCTATCTGCAACGCTATGCAGGACAGAGCATCGTCATCAAATACGGCGGCAATGCGATGGTCGAAGAGTCGCTGAAGAGCGATTTCGCGCGCGACATCGTGCTGCTCAAGCAGGTCGGCATTCATCCGGTGGTGGTGCATGGCGGTGGCCCGCAGATCGGCCAACTGCTCAAAAAGATCGGCAAGCAGAGCGAATTCATCCAAGGCATGCGGGTCACCGACAGGGAAACCATGGACATCGTGGAGATGGTGCTGGCCGGTCTGGTGAACAAGGAGATCGTGGCCAACATCAATGCCAGCGGAGGCCGCGCCGTGGGCCTGTCCGGCAAGGACGGCGGCCTGATCTGCGCGCGCAAAATGGTATTCGAGAAAGATGCGCCGGAACTGGATGTGCCGGAGATCATTGATCTCGGTCATGTGGGCAGCGTGCACCACATCAACCCCGAGATCCTGCACATGCTGGAGAAGGACCGTTTCATTCCGGTGATCGCCCCGGTGGGCTACCACAAGGACGAGCGCAGCAGCTACAACATCAATGCCGATCTGGTGGCCGGCGCCATCGCGCAGGCCATCGGTGCAGCCAAGCTCATCCTGCTCACCGATGTGGCGGGCGTGCTGGACGAGAACAAGCAACTGCAGTCCACTCTCACCGGTGACCAGGTAACCGCCTGGATGCAACGCGGCATCATCAGCGGCGGCATGATCCCCAAGGTGAACTGCTGCATGGATGCCATTGCACACGGCGTGGCCAAGGCGCATATCATCGACGGGCGCATCCCGCACTCCCTGCTGCTGGAGATCCTCACCGACGAGGGCGTGGGCACGGCCTTCTCGCCGGACTAACGCAAGCGCAATAGATTTCCCTGCGAACGAGGCTAGCATGCCGCGTCGCGATCAAGGTGCCGCCGACGGCGGCGCAATCCAAGGAGTTTTCATGTCTTCACTCAGTGCCCATCAGTCAGCTTCCAAGGTCGTTCTGGCCTATTCCGGCGGACTGGATACCTCCATCATCCTCAAATGGCTTCAGGAAACCTACGGCTGCCAGGTGGTCACATTCACCGCAGACATCGGTCAGGGCAAAGAGGTTGAGGATGCGCGCGCCAAGGCCATCGCCGGCAAGGCAACAGGTATTTATATCGAGGATCTTACCGAAGAATTCGTCCGCGATTATGTGTTTCCGATGTTTCGCGCCAATGCCATCTACGAGGGCGAATACCTTCTGGGAACCTCCATTGCCCGCCCGCTGATCGCCAAACGCATGATCGAGATAGCCAATCTGGAAGGCGCTGATGCGGTATCGCATGGTGCCACCGGCAAGGGTAACGATCAGGTCCGTTTCGAACTCGGTTTCTATGCCCTGAAGCCCGACGTGAAGGTGATAGCACCATGGCGTGAATGGAACATGGTCAGCCGTGAAGACATGTTGCGCTTTGCCGAAAAGCACGGCATTCCGGTTGAGCGCAAGCGCGAAGGATCCAAGTCGCCTTACTCGATGGATGCCAACCTGCTGCACATCTCCTACGAGGGCTACGATCTGGAAAATCCGTGGTGCGAGCCGTCCGATGATATGTGGCGCTGGAGCGTCTCGCCGGAGAACGCCCCGAACGAGCCGGAATACATCGAGCTTGCCTACAAGGGCGGCGATATCATGGCCATCAACGGCGTGCAGATGACCCCCGCGCAGATACTAACCGAGCTTAACCGCATCGGCGGCAAACACGGCGTCGGCCGCATCGACATCGTGGAAAACCGCTTCGTCGGCATGAAGTCGCGCGGCTGCTACGAAACCCCGGGCGGCACCATCATGCTCAAGGCGCACCGCGCCATCGAATCCATCACCGTGGACCGTGAAGTCGCTCACCTGAAGGACGAGTTGATGCCGCGTTATGCCAAGCTGGTGTATAACGGTTTCTGGTTCGCCCCCGAGCGCATCATGCTGCAGAAGATGATCGATGCCTCACAGGCCACCGTGAACGGCGATGTGCGCGTCAAGCTGTACAAGGGCAGCGTGTCCGTGGTCGGCCGCCGTTCGGCCGAGTCGCTGTTCGACGAACGCCTGTGCACTTTCGAGGACGACAAGGGCGCCTATGACCAGAAGGACGCCGGCGGCTTCATCAAGCTCAATGCCCTTCGCCTGCGCATGGAAGCCTTCGCCGGCCGCAAGTTCGATTAGTATCCGGCAATAAAAGAAAACGGAGATAACATGAGTTACTACGATACCCCCACCAAACTGCTGCACAAGGGCATGGCCCTGACGGTCAGCGTGCAGATCGTGCTGAGCTTTTTCATGCAGTATCCGAAGCCGAACGTGACCCGCGACCCGCTGGCCCTTCAACTGTTCGAAGCCCACGAATGGGTCGGTATCGCTGCCGCCCTGATCGTTATCGCACATGTCGTGTACAGCCTGATCAGCACCGGCAATGCATCGTGGCGCACACTGTTCCCGTGGCTGACCGGTGCAGGCTGCTGCAAGCTGCTCGGCGAGCTCAAGCAGGTTGGCAGCTGGTTCAGCAAGGGGCTGCCGCATCCGGATGAGCAGCACACGCTGGCCTCGACCATCCATGGCGCGGGCCTGCTACTGGTGCTTTTCCAGGGCCTGACCGGCGGCTGCCTGTTCCTCGGCATGGGAGAAAACGGCGCGATGAGCGCCGGCATCAAGGAGGTGAAGGAAATGCACGAGGTCGCCGGCATGCTGATCATCGCCTATCTGGTATTGCATGTGGCTGCCGCCATCTGGCACCAGAAGCAGGGCCACGACGTCATTAGCCGCATCAAGTAGACAAGGCTGCACGGAATATACAAAACCCCGGCCCGAGCCGGGATTTTGTTTTTCATCGTCCCGGCAACTACACTTGGCGCAGTGTCCATGCCGGGCACAGGGGAGACCATCGTGATATATCCGCAAGCCATCCGTATCCTGCATTCCCTGCTCGCACTGAGCATGCTGGCGCAACTGGCTGTCGGCGAACTGATGGATGTTCCGGGAGCTGCCGGCGAACCGGAGGAAGCCCGGCTCGGCATCGTGCCGGCTGCCTATGCGCATGCCGGGCATGCCGATGTCATCGTGCCGGTCACCGCGGGCTTCGAGGCGCATGAATGTCTCGGCCTTGTCATTGCCGGCCTGCTTCTGGCCCGTCTGTTGCTGGCCTTCTCCTCCCTCCCCGAGACCGGCTGGCGCAATCTTTTCCCGTGGCTGTCCGCATCCGGACGCGCCGCCCTGCTGGCGGAAGCCGGGGCACAGGCCGGCGGCTGGATGAGGGGCAGGCTTGCTCCGCCCGAGGAAGGGGAAACCGTGGCCAGGTCGGTGCACGGCCTGATGCTGCTGACAGCACTGGGCATCGCCGCTGCCGGCGTGGTGCTGTTTTTCGGCTGGAACGAGCATGGTCATCAGACTGCCTTGATCGAAGCGGTCGGCGAGGTCCATGAAACACTGGTCGGCCTGTTCGAGGCCCTGCTCGCAGCCCACATCCTTGCCGTGATCCTGCACCAGATGCAGGGACACAATATTCTGACGCGCATCCGACCCGGAAAGGCATGAGCAATCAGGCCGCTACAGCATTCAAGGCACTGGGCGATCCGGTTCGCCTGAGACTGTTTTATCTGCTCAGCCGGTATGCCGAACTCTGCGTCTGTCACCTGACGGATGCACTGCAACTGCCGCAAAGCACGGTTTCCAGACATCTGGGTTCACTGCGCCATGCCGGCTTGGTTGCGACAAGGCGTGACGGCAAATGGATGTATTATCGTTTGAGCGGCGAGCTGGCTGCATCGCTTGCAGCCATCATCGGGCCGGTCGCCGATGCAACGCAGCAGAGCGATTTACGGCAACTGGATGAAATCCTGCAAGGCCTGAACCAACCCTGCATATCGAGCTGACCCTCCCCGTTCAGGAAAGGCGACGAATCATTTGATTGTCAGATGGTCGAGCGCGAACAGCATGGAGCCGCCGATCATGACAACCATCAGCACCGGCATGGCAAGCACAGCCACCGCGCGGCCGCCGCTGATACGGCAATGCGCACTCAGCCCCAGCCACAGCAGAAACATGCTCCACAGGAATGCCACGATACCGCCCCATGACAGGCCGACAAACATCATCGGTGCAAAGGCATAAGCGGAAAGCTGAAAGGCATTGGCAGTCGACAGCCGGCTTGCACTGAGCGTTCTCACGCCCCAGCTGATCAAGCCGGAAACCATCCACATGCCGATCAGAATCGCGCCCCAGGTGAAGGGCAGCATGAACAGCATACCCAGGCTGTAAGCGGGAACGGCGAGGAAGGTCAGGATGAAAATAATAATGGAGGCAAAGAACAGGCTGCTCCCGTAAAACACAGCGTACGGCATGCCGGCGAAGAATTCACGGGGCCTTGTGACCAGGTCCTTCAGAGCGGCGATAAAGGAGCCCGCCGGGCGGTTCTTCTCGAAATAAGTGATATCGTTGTCGTTCATCTCTGTGGCGCTCATAGCAATATCTCCGTATATAAGGGAGGCGAAGCATGGCGTGTTGAGCAGGGTATGCAAGCGCACACAGTACGCCTGAATCAGCTGCGGAGCGCGCGCTTTGCCAGATTCATACGGGCGATGGCCATTTCAAGCTCGACCATAGCCTTGTCCAGCTCATCCAGCGTGGCATGCCTGAAGTGTTCGCGCGCCTGCCTGAGGATCTTCCTCGCCTTGTCGGCATCGACCTCAGCGGCGCGCTCGTAGGCATCGGCCAGAATGGTCACCGAATCCGCCTGCACCTCCAGATAGCCGCCGCTGATCAGCATCATGTATTGCCTGCCCTGAGGATAGTTCTTCTGCGCCGGAGAATAGATACGCAGCAAGCCGGGACGCAGGACACCCAGCAGCGGCGCATGCCCGGGCATGATCTTCAATTCCCCGTTCGTAGTCACGGTGACCACGGCCAGCGCCTCGCCAAGGAACAACTCTTCTTCGATGGATGCAACACGTACCTTCATGGGACTCGGACTCTGGTATTTTGGGGCTTAAATGCAACGAACCAGATATCGGCATTTACATATCCGCATGTCCGGATACATTATGCCCATGCCCGAACAGCGTACAGCACGTCAATCCATGGGGCTTTTTGCCCGCTATCTCACACTCTGGGTTTTACTGTGCATCCTCGCAGGCATCGGGCTCGGTGCAGGATTACCGGGCGTATTCCAAACCCTTGGAAGAGCGGAGCTGGCGCACATCAACCTTCCTGTGGCCGCTCTGATCTGGGCGATGATCCTGCCGATGCTGCTCAAGATCGATTATTCGGCACTACACGAGGGCTGGCATCAGCGTCGCGGCATCGGCGTCACCCTGGCCATCAACTGGCTGGTCAAACCCTTCTCGATGGCACTGCTCGGTTATGTCTTCCTGCGGGTACTGTTCGCCGACTGGCTTGATCCCGGCAAGATCGATGCCTACATCGCCGGCCTGATCCTGCTCGCCGCCGCCCCCTGCACTGCCATGGTCTTCGTCTGGTCCCGGCTGGTCGGAGGGCATGCGCAGTTCACCCTCACCCAGGTGGCACTGAACGATATCATCATGATCTTCGCCTTTGCCCCCATCGTCGGCCTGCTGCTGGGCATGGCCTCGATTATCGTGCCCTGGGATACGCTGTTCCTTTCGGTGCTATTGTATATCGTCATCCCGGTACTGCTGGCCTACATCGGGCGGCGAATGCTACTTACCCAGGGGTGGCTGGATGCCGTACTGCGCATGATGGATCCCGTTTCGATGGGCGCGCTGTTGCTAACCGTGGTGCTGCTGTTCGGCTTTCAGGGCGGGCAGATTCTGGACCAGCCGCTGGTGATTCTGCTGCTGGCCATTCCGATTACCCTTCAGGTTTACTTCAATTCCATGCTGACCTACTGGCTGAACCGCAGGCTCGGCGTGGTACATGCCGTGGCCGGACCGTCGGCCCTGATCGGCGCATCCAATTTCTTCGAGCTGGCCGTGGCTGCCGCCATCGCCCTGTTCGGTTTCGAATCGGGGGCGGCACTTGCCACCGTGGTCGGCGTGCTGGTCGAGGTGCCGGTGATGCTGTCGGTGGTCGGCATCGTCAACAGCACCAGGCAATGGTACGAGTCTGGGCTGTCATGATGATGACATATCCGCATATGAGAATGTATCTACCGGGCGCATGGTCGCCATCACGGAGGACGACATGACAAAGCGCGTGGGCATCAATGGCTTCGGACGCATGGGACGATTGGGTTTGCGCGCCGGTTGGGCGATGCCCGAGTTCGATATCGTGCAGATCAACGAAACCGCCTGCGATGCCTCGGGTTCTGCCCACCTGCTGAGCTTCGATTCCGTGCATGGCCGATGGGCTCCCGCAAGCGACCCGGATATATGCAGTGGTGCGGCGGATCGCATGCGCATCGGCGGCAACGAACTCGGCTACAGCTCGAACGCAGCCATTGCCGATACCGACTGGTCGGACTGCGACATCGTCATCGAAGCCAGCGGCAAGTTCCGCAAACCGGAACAGCTGCAGAACTATTTTTCCCAAGGCGTGAAGAAGGTGATCGTCGCAGCTCCGGTGTCCGGTGCGCTGAACATCGTCTACGGCATCAACGACCACCTATACGAACCGGATACCCACCATCTTCTGTCTGCAGCCTCCTGCACTACCAACTGCCTGGCCCCGGTGGTCAAGGTGATGCACGAATCGGTCGGCATCCGGCACGGCTGCATGACCACCATCCACGACACCACCAACACGCAAACCATCGTAGACAAGGGACACAAGGACCTGCGCCGGGCGCGTGCTGCAGGCCAGTCGCTGATTCCGACCACGACAGGTTCGGCCAAGGCCATCACAGCAATCTTTCCGGAACTGGAAGGAAAGCTCAACGGGTTGGCCGTGCGCGTGCCGCTGCTCAATGCCTCGCTGACCGACCTTGTGTTTGAGGCCAAACGGAAAACCAGCGTGGATGAGATCAACGCACTGTTCAGGGGGGCGGCCGAAGGTGTCCTGGCAGGGATTCTGGGATATGAGGAGCGTCCGTTGGTTTCGGTGGATTATGTGAACGACCCGCGCTCCTCGATCATTGATGCCCCGTCCACCATGGTCATCGACGGCACACAGGTGAAAGTGTTGGCCTGGTACGACAACGAATGGGGCTACGTGAATCGCATGATGCAGTTGACGCAGAAGGTGGCGACATCGCTGTAGTATGGAACAGGGTATCCGCAACTATCTGACGGTCACCGGCGGCTACTGGGCTTTCACGCTGACAGACGGTGCCATCCGCATGCTGGTGGTGCTGTATTTCCATCAACTCGGCTACAGCCCGCTGGCTATCGCCATGCTTTTTCTGTTCTACGAATTCTTCGGCATTGTTACCAATCTGTTTGGCGGCTGGCTGGGTGCGCGTATCGGCCTGAACCTGTGCATGAATATCGGCATGGGCTTGCAGATCGCCGCGCTGATGATGCTGACCGTACCGGATGCCTGGTTGTCCGTGCCCTATGTGATGGCGGCACAGGCGCTTTCCGGCATCGCCAAGGATCTCAACAAGATGAGTGCGAAAGCCGGCGTTAAACTGTTCCTGCCCGAGCATGGTGATGCCCGGCTGTTCCACTGGGTGGCCGTGCTCACCGGTTCGAAGAATGCGCTGAAAGGAGCGGGCTTCTTCGCAGGTGGCGCGCTGCTGGCGTGGCTGGGCTTCAGGGGCGCGCTGCTTGCACTGGCAGGTATGCTGGCGCTGGCTCTGCTGGCGACCTGGCTGCTGCTACCGGCCGGGTTGGGAAAAACCGGGGAGAAGGCCAGATTCTCCGGCCTGTTTTCCAAATCCCCTGCGGTGAACCGGCTTTCCGCAGCCCGGTTTTTTCTGTTCGGGGCAAGGGATGTGTGGTTCGTGGTCGCCCTGCCGGTATTCCTCGCCGCAGAACTCGACTGGAGCTTCACCGCCGTCGGCGCCTTCTTCGCCCTGTGGGTGATCGGCTACGGCATGGTGCAGGCGATAACGCCGTCACTGCTCGGTTCTGACCCTGCGGGCTTTATGCGCAACCCGGCACTGTGGGCATTTGGACTCGCGGCCATTCCGGTGCTGCTTGCAGGCGGGCTTGGCTTGTCACTTGATGCTGAAATCCTTGTGGTGGCCGGGCTCGCGGTCTTCGGTACGGTGTTCGCCGTCAATTCGGCGCTGCATTCGTTCCTGATCGTTGCCTGGTCGGACCGCGAACAGGTATCGATGAACGTCGGCTTCTATTACATGGCCAATGCCGGCGGCCGGCTGGCTGGCACTGTGCTTTCGGGACTGGTCTATCAGAGCGCCGGACTGACCGGATGCCTGTGGTGTTCAGCAGCCTTCATACTGGCCGCAGGCCTTATCTCCCTGTCGCTCCCCAGGCAAACCACCATCGCCCCCTAGTCGCCCGGCTACAGGTCTATGTGCGCTGTGTCTGCGTGAACTGATGGCGGCGTATTGCGGGCGATCCACGCCAGTGCTTTTTCAGCCTCGCGGCGATAAGTCGTCAGCTTGCCGCCGTACACAGCCAGATAGGCCGGGCTCCTTGCATCATCGGGTAGCATCACTGTCTCGCGACTGGCACCAAAGACACCGCCTGAGGCTGGAAGTACGCGTACCCCGCAGAAGGTTTGCAAAATGTCCTTTTCACTGCACGGGGATCCGGGGAAATAGCGGTTGTAGGTGGCAAGGATGGTCGCCACCTCATCAGGGGTCGGTGCAGGTTTCCGCGGCATCGCGGCAAGCTCTGTTTCAGTGGTTCCGGCCAGCATTCGGCCGTTCCAAGGGCGGAAAAACATCACCCGGCCATCGTCTGATTCGGTGTAGATGAACGTCGGGCAGGGACGGTCGAGCAGCAGGTGCGAGCCCTGCACAAGGCGTATATCCAGTTCAGGCGGCGCAGGCTTGATACAAGCACTAACCTGATGCATCCACGGACCAGCCGCATTGATCAGCATGCGCGTCGTCAACTCCCTGCCGTCATCCAGCCGGACCCTCCAGAAATTCCCGTCGTATGTCGCAGCTGCCAGTCCGCAGCCCTCGATCACCCGGCAGCCCATGCTGCGCGCGGAATCCAGCACTGCGCGGGTCAGGGCGGCATCGTCGGTGGCGGCATCCTGATAGGCGAGCACCGCTTGAAGGCCGTCACAGCTCAAGCCCGGCAGCAGCTCCTGCCACTGGCTTTCGGGAACTCGCCGAAAGCGCGACCTGCCAAGCGAGAGCAGCCAGTAGAGCAAAAGACCGCAAGCGATGAACCACCACGGCCTGCGGCTACCGGCATACACCGGAATATAAAACCATTCGCGGCTGACCAGCGCGGGTGCGACCTTCAACAGGGTTTCGCGCTCGCTCAGAGCCTCATACACCAGCCGGAGATTGGCCTGCTCCAGATAGCGCAGACCGCCGTGGATCAACTTGGTGGACTGGCTGCTGGTACCCGAAGCAATGCTGTATTGCTCTACGAGCACAACCGTGTATCCGCTGGCAGCGGCGGCTTGCGCGATGCCGCAGCCATAAATGCCACCGCCGATAATCAACAGATCGGGATTCGATTCAGCCAATCTCGCTCACCATCCCGGAAAAATAATTGGTTTCGATCATATCCGCACCAGCTGCCCTCAGGGCTACAACCGTGGCCGCATCGTTTACCGTGTAAAGCGCGACCTTGCTGCCACGGGACTGCCATCGCGCCATCGCATCGATCCTCTGCCAGGGCATGAATATGTACGGCATCGTGGCTTGAGGCTCCCGCACACCTTCAGCAACCCATCCGACCGGGCAGGGCATGATCGCAGCGCAGGCATCCATCAGCGATGCGGACATCCCGATGGCGACAACGCGAGGCAACAGATCATCGGGCAGCAGGGCCGTGATCCGGCGGGCGATCGAGTCGTCGGCCAGCCGCCGTCGAACCGGGGATTTGATCTCGATGAACAGGGTCAGCGGCGGCACGGTGCGCAGCCAGAGCAGCAAGTCCGGCAGGCTGGATAGCTCGAAATACGGACGACATATGCGACGCAGCTCATTCGCCGTCATCTCCGATACCCGGACATCCAATCCGCATAGTCGCTTCAGAAGGTTGTCGTGAATTACCAGCGGCACCAGATCGCGGCTAAACTGGATATCGCATTCGGCAAAGCGTGCTCCCGCTGCTGCGGCCGCAGCAAAGCCCTCCAGCGTATTCTCCACGCCACCGCATCGATCACCGCGATGCGCCACAAGAAAGGAGTTTGTCTGCTTCATGCCAATCAGTCTGCGGTAGTGCAGCAGGCGGCGCAATGCCGTGGATATGTTGCAATGCGCCGCCGCCATGTGTCAGGCTGGACATACAACAGGGAGGGGGGGATGCAGACTTCACAGGCAAAACACAATCCGGCCGCAGATGGATGGAACAACGACTACCGCAGGCATGTCCAGAAGCTGACCGTCAGCAGGCTGCGCATCACCGCCCTGCTGGTCATTGCCATCATCATCCTCGATGCCGTCGCGCAGTACTTCTTCGATCCGCACCTGTATTCACAACTGTTATGGGTACGTCTGTCATCCGTACTTCTCTGTCTGCTGGTATGGCGTTTCAGCCGGCATCCTGCGGCAACGCGCTTCTGTTTTCCTTTGGGTCTGCTGCTGGTGTGTATTGTCAGCTCCGATGTTGAAACCGCCATCATCCTGACCAGCGGCTATAACTCGCCATTTCAGACCGGACTTGCCCTGTTGATTGTGGGTGCCGGTCTGCTCGTGCCTTATTCGCCCGGGCAGATCGGCGTCATCTGCGCGCTGGTCTGGATGGTGTTCCTCGGGCCGCTGCTGCCCGGCTCGCAGCAAATCGGCAGCCATGAGCCGGGCTTCACCTCCAGCACGCTGTTCATGATATGCGCCACATTGATCACCATTGCCTCGAGCATCATGACCAGCGGCCTTCGAAAGCGTGAGTTTTTTGCCCGCATGCAACTACGCGAAGAACAGCGCCGCTCCGAGCGCCTGCTTCTCAACATCCTGCCAGCTCCGATTGCCGCCCGCCTCAAGCATGGGGAGGAAACCATTTCGGACAGCTTCAACGACATCAGCGTGCTGTTTGCCGATATCGCGGGCTTTACCCGCATGGCCGACACCATGCAACCGGCCGATCTGGTCGGCCTGCTGAATGGCCTGTTCTCGGATTTCGATACGCTGGTCGAGCAGCACGGACTGGAGAAGATCAAAACCATCGGTGATGCCTACATGGTCGTCGGCGGCGCCCCCAAACCTTTCCCCGGCCATGCCGCCCGCATGGCCGATCTTGCTCTGGGCATGATTAATGCAACTCACATATTCAACCTGCGCACAGGTCGGAATCTTGAGATACGAATCGGCATGCACAAAGGGCCCGCCGTAGCCGGTATCATCGGACTGAACAAGTTCAGCTACGATCTTTGGGGGGATTCAGTGAATACTGCCAGCCGCATGGAGTCGCACGGTATTGCAGGGCGAATCCAGATCAGTGAAGACATGTACCGCCAGCTTCGCGATTCCCATCTTTTCGAGGAGCGAGGGGAAATCGAAATCAAGGGGAAGGGAAGGCTGAATACCTGGTTTCTGCTAGCTAGGCGTGAACAGACATAGGCCGCATCAGCGGGTCTTGTAGTGGCGTTCCAGATCGCGTTTCACATCACGCTCCTTCATATCGTGGCGCTTGTCGTAGAGCTTCTTGCCGCGGCAAAGGCCGAGCTGCAGTTTGGCCAGTCCGCGCTCGTTGAAATACATCTTCAGCGGAATCAGCGTCAGCCCCTTCTCATGCAGTTTACCGATCAGCTTGGAAAGCTCCTGCCTGTGCAGCAGCAGGATGCGGGTGCGGCGGGGATCCGCCGGGTTGTTCAAGGCCGCCGGCTTGTAGGGCTGAATATGACACCCGATCAGCATGGCGCGATTGCCGCGCACGATGCAATGCGCCTCGGCCAGGCTGGCGTGACCGGCGCGCAGCGACTTCACCTCGGGACCGGTGAGCATGATGCCGGCCTCGAAGGTCTCCAGGATATTGTATTCATGGCGCGCTTTGCGGTTGAGCATGGACATGGGCGCATGCTAACCGCATTCGCTCCGCCTGCATAAGCAAAGCTTTATCGCATCGCACAAGAAAAAGGCGGCCCCTAAGGACCGCCCTTTCGTTTTGCTGAACCTTGCGGTTCGTTACGCTATTACTTGATCTGCTCTTCAACCCATGCGCGGACCTCGGCCTTCTTGGCGTCGTCCAGCTTGCGGTACTTCTTCACCTGGGACTTCATGGTGGAAGCCTTGCTGGCGAATGCAGCAACCTTCGGCTCCAGATCTGCATCGGAGTTCAGAAAGGCAAACACAGCGTCAACCGATCCATACGCAGCAACAATACTGGTAAAAGACGGGCCTATCTTGTCAGCATGGCCTTCATGGCAAGCCGCACAGAACGGCTTGGCCTCGGCGGTGGAAAGACCACCCAGCATCACAAACGCAGCGGTAGCGGCAATCATCATCGTTTTTTTCATTGTAATTATCACTCCTCCTCTCGGAAAATCCCACACCTTTAGAAAGATGTTCGGGGTCACATAATACTGAGTAAATTCATAAAGGCCGGATAGATGTAAATATTACCCCCATCATTTCAGGGGGGGGATAGGGTTGATCAGCGCACCAGAAGCTCTCCGTCCTTTGCATCGACTTGCAACTGCGCGAGGCGCTCGGCACTACCCAGAATCGCACGCGCAACCTGCGTCTCCACCTGATGCTGGATAAATCGCTTCAACGGCCTGGCACCGTACACGGGATCGTAGCCGGCATCGGCGATCAGCCGGCGCGCGGCATCGCTGATGTTGAGCGTAATACCCTGCGCAGCCAGCCTTGCCGCTACCTCGGACATCAGCAGATCGACGATTTGCACGATCGCCTCGCGTCCCAGCGGGCTGAACAACACCACATCGTCCAGCCGGTTGAGAAACTCCGGACGGAAATGATTCTTCAAGCCCTGCATCACCTCATCCCTGGCCGACTCACTGATCTTTCCCGATGCGTCGATCCCGGAAAGCAGGGCATCGCTGCCGATATTGCTGGTCATGATGACGATGGTGTTCTTGAAGTTCACGGTGCGCCCGTGGCTATCGGTCAATCGCCCGTCATCCAGCAACTGCAACAGGATATTGAACACATCCGGGTGCGCCTTCTCCACTTCGTCGAGCAGCAGCACGGCATACGGCTTGCGGCGCACAGCTTCGGTCAACTGACCACCTTCTTCAAAGCCGATATAGCCGGGTGGCGCGCCGACCAGACGCGACACCGTGTGCTTCTCCATGTACTCACTCATATCCAGTCGGATCATGGCATCTTCGGAGTCGAACAATTCGACCGCCAGCGCGCGTGCCAGCTCCGTTTTGCCCACACCTGTCGGCCCTAGAAAGATGAAAGAGCCGATGGGCCGTTTCGGATCCTTTACCCCTGCACGGGCACGTAGCACGGCATCGGCCACCGCCTGCACCGCCTCATTCTGCCCGATCACCCGTTGATGCAGAGCCCGGTCCATATGCAACAACTTCTGCCGCTCGCCTTCGAGCAGGCGGGTCACCGGAATATGCGTCCAGCGGGCCACCACCTGAGCGATTTCCTCCTCGGTGACCTCCTCCTGCAAAAGATTGCCTTCGCCATGCACCGCAGATGCTTCAAGTTCGGCCAACTGCTTTTCCAGCCCCGGTAATATGCCATGGCGCAGCTCGGCCACACGATTCAGATCGTAGTCCCGCTCGGCAGCCTCGATATCGTGTTTCACCTGCTCGATCTTCTCGCGCAAGGTCTGCACCTTGCCCAGCGATGCCTTCTCGCCCTCCCACTGGGCGCGCATGGTGTCGCGTGATTCTTTCAGATCGGCCAGTTCACGGCGCAATTCATCCAGCCGCTCTCGGCTGGCTTCGTCCTTCTCCTTGTTCAGCGCGCGCTCCTCGATCTCCAGACGCATCACCCGGCGGGTGATGCCATCCAGCTCTGCCGGCAGCGAATCAATTTCGGTGCGGATGGAGGCACAGGCCTCGTCCACCAGATCGATAGCCTTGTCGGGCAGAAAACGATCCGAGATGTAGCGATCGGAAAGGGTGGCCGCTGCCACCAGCGCCGCATCCTGGATGCGCACCCCGTGATGCACCTCGAAGCGCTCCTTCAGGCCGCGCAGGATAGACACCGTATCCTCGACATTCGGGGCATCCACCAGCACAGGCTGGAAGCGCCTTTCCAGTGCAGCGTCTTTTTCAATATGCAGGCGGTATTCGTCCAGCGTGGTCGCGCCGATGCAATGCAACTCGCCGCGCGCCAGCATCGGCTTGAGCATATTGCCGGCATCCGACGAGCCTTCCGTTTTGCCCGCACCCACGATGGTGTGCAACTCGTCGATGAACAGGATGATGCGGCCTTCGGCTTCCTTGATCTCCTTGAGCACGGCTTTCAGTCTTTCCTCGAATTCGCCGCGATACTTGGCTCCTGCCATCAGCGCCGTCATATCCAGCGCGAACACCGTGCGGTCCTTCAGACCTTCCGGTACATCGCCCTTCAAGATGCGCTGCGCCAGCCCTTCGGCGATGGCTGTCTTGCCCACGCCGGGCTCGCCGATCAGCACCGGGTTGTTTTTGGTTTTGCGCGACAGGATGCGGATCACGCTACGGATCTCGGAATCGCGACCGATGACAGGGTCCAGTTTTCCGGAACGGGCCATATCCACCAGATCGCTACCGTACTTCATCAGGGCATCGTAACTGGATTCGGGATCATCACTGGTCACATTCTGGTGTCCGCGAACCTTTTCCAGCGCACCGAGCAAAGCGGTGCGGGTGATCCCTGCTTCGGCAAGGACGCGACCCGCCTCGGTCTGCTTGCCCTCTTCCACATAGGCCAGCAGCAGATGTTCGACGGAAATGAAATCGTCTTTCAGGGCCCTGGATTCATCCTCGGCTTTGGCAAACAGACGATTCAGGCGCTGTGTGGCATACATACCGCCTGCTGCCGCACCGGTCACCTTCGGGCGCCTGGCCAGCGCCTTCTGAACACCTTCCCGGATAGCCGCAAGCTTGCCGCCTGCCTGTTCAAGCAGGCGCGAAGCCAGCCCGCCTTCCTGCGCCAGCAACTCGGCCAGCAGATGCTCGGCATCGATTTCCTGATGATTCAGGCGCCCGGCCAGGGTCTGCGCAGCGGCAAGCGCCTCGCGCACCTTCTGTGTCATCCGGTTCATATCCATATGTGATCTCCGTTTTCTTTCATGATCACTATGTTTATGGGGTTATCGTCTGTCGGATGCAAGCCCGGCGGGAAGTTTGTTCAGCGGAGAGCCCGCAGGCGCTCAAGGAAGCTCGACGACGAACATAGTGACACGCGCCGTGGCCGCAGGGTTGGAGTTGGAGATTTCGACCATCAGGTCATCCTCGCCGGCGGGGTTGTTGAAACGCTGCTGGAAATCGTGCGCACCAACGCGATAGCTGCGTTTGCTTCCGATCAGGCTCTCGTGTTCGCCGCGTACCCGGGTCAGCCGGAAGGTCAGCGGACCGATGCCATCGGACAACAATGTCACTTCATAATTACCCGGCCGATTCGGCATATCGAAAAATTCACGCAAGGTCTGGTAGGCCGGAACCGTGACATCACGCTGATAGAGATACTCCTGCGTCGCCCCGGCATACCCCGGCATCCACAGCACAGCCATCAACGCTATCGACAAGAGAAAATGTCTCATGTCTCGTCACCTCCGGCCTGAATGCCGTGCTTGTCACAGAGATAACGCATCTTGTCTTTGGCCCGCTCACCGAACCCCAGCCAACGACCGGCACGCGCCTTGATCCGGCTGCTGCGCAGCAGCGCGGTTTCCACCAGCCGGCGCTCCATTTCATCCATCAACTGCTCGGCATTCACCCCGTCTTCAGGCAGGCGTTCCAGCCATGAGGCGATCAGGTCTTCGCGCTCCTGACGCACACGCGGGCCTTCCAGCGAAGGAACCGCCTCAATGGTATTCCCCGCTGCCAGCACCACGGCACGCTCGATCACATTTTCCAGCTCGCGCACATTGCCCGGCCATGTATAGCCGGTGAGCTGCTGCATCGCGACATCGGAAAACCCCTGCACCGTTTTGTTGCACAGCAGCGCCTTGCGCTCGAGAAAATGCATCGCCAGCAGGCCGATATCCTGTGCATGCTCGCGCAGTGGCGGCACCTGGATATTCACCACATTGATGCGGTAATACAGATCGTCACGGAAACCGCCTGCCTCCACCATCGACTCAAGCGGCTCGCGGGTCGAACAGATCAGGCGCACATCCGAACGCAACACGGCATCGCTTCCGAGCCTTGAAAACTCACCGCTCTCCAGCACACGCAACAACTTGCCCTGCACGCCTGCAGGCAGGCCGGAAACCTCATCGAGAAACAGCGTGCCGCCGCTGGCCCGCTCGAACCAGCCGAGATGCCTGGTGGTCGCCGCCGCATAGGCACCCTTTTCGTGCCCGAACAACTCCGATTCCAGCAGCCCCGCATCCATCGCCGCACAGTTCACGGCAATGAACGGACCGTCGCTGCGCACACTTCCGGCATGCAGCAGGCGGGCCACCAACTCCTTTCCAGTGCCGGTTTCACCGCGAACCAGCACGGTGGAGGGTGCCGCAGCCACCTGCTCGATCAGGTCACGCAGGGAAACCATCTGCGGTGAATCCCCGAGCAGTTCCTGCCCCATACGGTTGTCCAGCAAGCGGGTTTTCTCCTGCTCGCGCAACTGCTGCATGCGTTCCTGCATGGCCGCATCGATGGTGCCTCGCACCTCATCGGGGTCGAATGGCTTGGCGAAAAAATCGAGTGCGCCGGCTTTTCTGGCCCTGACAGCCAGCTTGCGCTCATCGTGCCCGGTAATCACCACCACCGGAATGTCGGTGCCCTCGCGACGCAAGCCTTCAAGATAACTCAGCCCGATATCGGGATTATCCGGCTCGGGAGGCAGAGCCAGATCGAGCACAATCAGGTCGACACGATGACCGAGCAGAGCCTTGTCGGCCTGTTCGGTATCACCTGCCTCAACCACCTGATAACTGTCTTTGAGGAGCAGGCGAAGGTTCAGGCGGTTAATGTCGTTGTCGTCGACGATGAGGATAACGCGTTGCATCAGGACTCCCTTTCGGGATGAGCATGCCATAGCGGAAGACGCACATGAAAGGTGCAACCTTTCCCCTCCCCGTCGCTATGCACGCTGATGCTGCCGTGATGCACGTCGATGATGCGCTTGCTCAGATAAAGCCCGATACCCAGACCGTTCGGCTTGCTGCTGGAGAACAGACGGAATGTACGTTCCTTCAAAAATGTCGCAGACATGCCGCAGCCGTCGTCGCGCACCCGAACCTCGACAGCTTCGCGATCAATCACCGCTGAGATATGCAGTTCGCCCTTGCGCTGCATGGCCTGCACTGCGTTGTCGAACAGATTCTCGAACACCCCGGAGAGCATGGATTCATCGCCGCTCACCGGCGGCAGCGCCGGAATATCGAGCACAATCCTGATACCTTCCGGCCACAGCCGTTCATCCACAGCACGGGACAACATCTGGCGCAGATCCAGCGGCGCGAGCTTCGGATGCAACGGAGCCTGAGGGTCGGCCAGTCGCTGCATCACCGTCTGCATGCGCCCGACCACCTTGCGGATGGATTCCACCAGCGGCTTTACATCCTCCGGGTCGAGCTTGCCCGAGCCGATGTGATGCGCCAGAAACGAGAGATCATTGAGCCGGTTTTTCAGATCGTGCGAATGTAACTGACCGGCCACACGGGACAGTGAATCAAGCCGGGCGTTCTCGGCCTGCTGCCGGGTCAGTCGGGCATGTTCGAGACTCATCGCAGCGAATCGTGAAAGTCCGCGAAGTGCCTCGATTTCATCCTCATCGGTCGCCATGCCGTTGTCATGCATGGCGAGATACAGCCAGGCACGACCCTGCCTGCGCGGCAGCTCAAGGCATAACTCGAAGGGGGCCGTGTCATCGAGCTTCAAGGGTGGTTCTGAAGGAGGCGTGAAGCCGCTTGCTGCATGCTCCGGATATGCACGCAGGCGTGTCGTGTTGTCAAACGTCTCCACCAGTGCCGCCGCCGGACGATGGCTGAGCATGCAGATACGCGCCAGCAGCGCCCGTTCGATGCCCTCCGCCGGCAACTCGGCAAGATCGCCTGCCCCCAGATGGCGTATCGCCTGAAGGGCATCGACATATTGCCGGAAGAACAGGCGATCGAATCCATGTTGCAGGGTATGCACCAGAGGCAGGAATATCAGCGCTGCCATCAAGGCCGCGAGCACCAATGCAGACATCGAGACCGGATGCCCGGTCACGGCATAGAATCCAGCCTCGATCAGCAGCAGTGATACGAAGAAGAAACCGAGTGTGAGAAGCAGCGCCAGCAGCCAGGCAGCTGCATGCCACAAACGGCGGCGGGAGAACCTCAACATCGGCAGGCCGCCCGCATGAAAATCAGGGAAGCGTCCGCTCCGGCTTGAGGCCGAAGGCCGTCAGGCTGGCATGCAACTCGGCACACAGATCATCCGGCAGTACGGTCAGCGGCAGGCGAACCTCGGCGCCGATCCAACCCATCATGGCGCAAGCGGCCTTCACCGGAATCGGATTGCTCTGCACAAACATCACACGATTGAGTTCACGCATCGCCAACTGCGCCTTGCGCGCCTCATTCCAATCCCCCGCAGCAGCTGCATTGGTCAATCGCAACATGGCCTGCGGTGCCACATTCGCTACCACAGAAATCACACCTGCACCACCCAACGCCATAAACGGCAGTACCGTGGCATCGTCACCGGAGAAAAAGTCGATACGCCCCTCGCAGGCATCAAGGGTGGCATTGAACTGCTCCATATCGGCCGTGGCATCCTTGATGCCGACGATATTGCTGATCTTCGACAGGCGCGCGACGGTTGCCGGCAGGATATTGGACTGCGTGCGGCCCGGCACGTTGTACACGATCTGCGGCAGGTGAACGGCATCGGCCACGGCCTCGTAGTGCCGGAAAATGCCTTCCTGAGTAGGCTTGTTGTAGTAGGGGGAGATCAGCAGAGCCGCATCCGCGCCCAGCGACTTGGCCGACTGGGTTAGTTCGATGGATTCGGCGGTATTGTTGCTTCCGGTTCCGGCGATCACCGGCACACGCCCTGCCACATGCTCGACCGTGATACCGATCAGCCGCTTGTGCTCGGCAAAAGAAAGAGTGGCCGCCTCGCCCGTCGTGCCGGCGGGAACCACGGCATGCACACCGGCCTCGATCTGACGATCCAGATGGGCGCGGAATGCGTCTTCATCGATTTGCCCGTTCTTGAAGGGGGTTAATAGTGCAGTGATGGTGCCGTGAAACATCGAAGCCTCCGTGTTGACCGAACTATAACCGCTTCACCGCAGCGCGGAAGGGCGCGAAATCACGCCCTAAGCGTCATCAGGTTTCGTAATCCGCCACCGTGCGGGAAACCGCCGCCTGCCGGATCAACGGCACCACGACCTGATGCGCGGGATGCGCCTGATAGGCATCCAGCGCCTCGCGACTTTCCAGATCGGCGACCAGCACCAGATCGGCGGACTGCTCCGAGGCCAGAAAATCAATGCCGGCCTCGATGTTCAGCAGACCCGGAATGCGTCCGCGCATGGCCTCAAGCTGCTCCTTGAGTAGCGCCGCATCGGCCCTGTCGCGCAGCTTCCACATGACGATATGTCGAACCATCGATTCACTCCCTGTTATTGACTCAAAAACAAAACCTAGCCTGCCTTGTCCCGCGAAAACAGCCGGCATCCGCAAGTGCGCTTTGTGGTGATGAGCGGTGAGCATCACGGTGCACAGCACGATATGCATGGAGCCTGCATCTACCTGCTCAAGCCGATCCGCTTCGACAGGCTTGAAGCGACTTTCGAACACCTGCGACAATGCCTGGAGTGTGACCCGTCCGATGAACTCCAATGCACACTGAACGACGACCGCCATAGCTTCGGCATCAACGATCAACAGTGCCCCTTCATGCAGGCTGGCAAAAAAACTGGGCAACAAACCTTCCTCCTCTGCGTATTCCATGCCCCTTGCTCGTGCTAACCTCGTGCCATGATCGATGTCCTTTGTGTGGGTCATGCCGCCTTCGATATCACCATGACGGCGGCGCATCATCCCGGCCCCGATGAAAAGATGCTGGCCGATGCCCTGCTGCTCGGCGGCGGCGGCCCTGCCGCCAATGCCGCCGTGCAGGTGGTCCGGCTCGGGGGCAGGGCGGCCTTCTGCGGCTACCTCGGCCATGACCTTTTCGGGGAGGAACATGTCGCGGAGCTGAGTCATGAAGGCGTGGACACCGCACTTCTGATTCGCGGCGGACATGCCAGCCCGGTCTCCCAAATTCTCGCCAAGCCCGACGGTTCGCGCAGCGTGGTCAGCTTCAAGGGCGACACCCCGTGGCTGCCCGAAGATGCGGTGGATATGGCGCGCATCGCTGCGCTTTCCCCGGATGTCATCCTGCTCGATGGCCATGAACCTCTTGTTTCAGCCCCGATCTGCACATGGGCAAGGAATAACGCTGTTCCCACCGTGCTGGATGCAGGCTCACTGCATCGCGGCACAAGAGAGTTGGCATCACGTGTGGACTATCTCGTGGCTTCGGAAAAATTCGCCCGGCAATGGTGTGCGGCGGATGATCCCGGGGCATGGCTGGACACGCTTGGCAATATCGCCCCGAACATCGTCATCACCCTCGGTGAACACGGGCTGATCTGGCAGAAAAAGGGCCACAAAGGAACACTGCCTGCCTATCCTGTAACGGCACTGGATTCGACCGGTGCCGGCGATGCCTTCCACGGTGCCTTCGCGCTGGGCGTGGCACGCGGCATGGATTGGCCCGCTATCCTTGCCTTTGCCTCGGCCGCGGGCGCGCTGGCCTGCACCCGCCTCGGTGCACGCGCCGCGCTTGCCAACAGACAGGAAGTCGCAACCCTGCTTGCTGAGAAATCCTGATGCGCATCTGGGATTTAAACCCCGGCTATCTGGACCGCAAACGGCTGCTGGGTGAACACCGTGAATTACACGGCCTGTTCAATATCGTTTCCCTGCATAAAAAAGGATATTCGCATCACCCTGAAACCCTGCGCTGGGTCAACCACCTCCCTGCTCTGTGTATGCGTCATGGTCTGCTGGTTTCGGAAATGCTGCTGAGGGGCTACAGGCATCACTCGCCGCTACCGGAGATCGCTGAAGATATAAGCTGGCCTGCCATCCGGATCGACCCGCCCATCAGACAGTTCGAACTGCTGGCAGACAAGCAGCAGCATGAAGATTCGGCGCGCATCCCGCTACCGGATAACGCACAACAGCTATGGGCACAGCACAAGTATTCGGTGATGGCGCGCGAACCCGCTCTGTATTCGCGCATCGGGCCGGAAATGGCGCAGGGAATCTACCGCACGGATATCTCCGGTCTGGCGGAACTGCTGATCGCCACCCTGCGCAAGCGCCCCTCACCCGGTCACTTGAGCAACGCTTTGCATCACATGTGGGGATACGTATCCGATTCAGGTATCTCCAAGCCAGATAATAGCGCCGAACTGTTGCAGACTATCCGGCATCTGGTCACCGAACGCAGGGAAAAATACCTGCTCGAAAGCACTGCTTTATCAGAGCTGCAAGCATGGGTAAGCTGACGGCATGGAAAGGATTTTAGTCAGCGCCTGCCTGCTGGGCGAAAAGGTACGTTACGACGGCAGCTCATGCGCCGTGCATGGCCTGCTCGACACCTGGGCGAAACAGGGACGCATCGTATCGATGTGCCCGGAAGTGGCGGGCGGCCTTTGCATACCCCGCGACCCCGCCGAGATCGTTGCTGTTGATGCAGCAGCCATACTGCGCGGCACGGGACGGGTGCAGAAAAAAGACGGCGGCGATGTCACCCATGCCTTTGTGGACGGTGCCGAGAGGGCGCTGGCGCAATGCTGGGAGCACAAGATCAAGATCGCCATTCTCAAAGAGGGCAGCCCGTCCTGCGGTAGCAGTCTGGTGAACGATGGTCGCTTTTCCGGCAGCAAAATTACCGGACAGGGTGTAACCACCGCCCTGCTAACCGGCCACGGCATTTCGGTGTTCAACGAGAGCCAGATGGAAGCAGCCGCGCGGCGACTTGCCGAACTCGAAGCGTAACATGGCTAACCAGACCCTCGATCTCAGCGACGAGTTATACCGATATCTGCTCAGCGTCGGCGTGCGCGAACCGGATGTGCTGATGGAACTGCGCGAGGCCACCGAAGCCGAGGAAATGTCGATGATGCGCTCGGCCCCCGAGCAGGGACAGTTCATGGCCCTGCTGCTCAAGCTGATGGGCGCCAGCCATGTGCTGGAGATCGGCACCTTCACCGGCTATGCCACGCTGTGGATGGCGCTCGCCCTGCCGCGCGACGGCAAGCTCGTGACCTGCGATGTTTCGGAGCGCTGGACCTTTATCGCGCATCGATTCTGGGAGCAGGCCGGCGTGCAGGGTCGCATCCACCTGCATCTGCGCCCGGCGATTGAAACCCTCGATGAACTACTGGAACTCGGTGGTGCCGCCTCGTTCGATTTCGCCTTCATCGATGCCGACAAGGAGAACTACGGCACCTACTTCGAGGCCTGCCTGCAACTGGTACGCCCGGGCGGTATGATCGCCGTGGATAACACCCTGTGGGGCGGCAGGGTGGTGGACGATGCCAACCGCGAGGCCAGCACCGAAGCCATCCGCGCTTTCAACCGCAAACTCATCGACGATCCGCGTTTCGATCTTTGCATGCTGCCGGTCGCCGATGGTCTGACCCTTGTCCTGAAAAACCACGTCTGACATGCCGGTCGGTTACTTCGAAGTCATCAGCAGGCGCATGCATATCTACCTGCGCCTGATGCGCGCCGACAGGCCCATCGGCACCTATCTGGTCGCATGGCCGATGCTGTGGGCGCTGTGGTTTGCGGGCAACGGTCATCCCGATGCCGGCCTTGTACTCATCTTTCTGGCCGGCGCCTTCTTGATGCGCTCCGCAGGGTGCGTGATCAACGACTTCGCGGACCGCAACATCGACCCGCATGTCGAGCGCACCAGGGCCCGCCCGCTGGCCGCCGGCGAAATCTCATCCAAAGAAGCCCTGGGTCTGTTTGTCGTGCTCTGCCTGACCGCCTTCGCACTGGTGCTGTGCACCAACCGGCTGACCGTTTACCTGTCTGTCGGCGGTGTGGCGCTGGCCGCGCTTTATCCATTCATGAAGCGCTACACGCAGTGGCCACAGGTGTTTCTCGGCGCCGCCTTCGGCTGGGCCGTGCCCATGGCCTTCGCCGCACAATCCGGCGAAGTACCGGCTGCAAGCTGGTTGATCTTTGCTGCCAATGTATGCTGGGTGGTGGCCTACGACACGATGTATGCCATGGTGGATCGCGACGACGATGTGAAAATCGGCGTGAAATCCACGGCCATCCTGTTCGGTCACTGGGACCGGCACATCATCGGCCTGTTCCAGCTTGGGTTTTTCGCCCTGATGATCGCCGCCGGCCGTGTCTTCGATGCCAGCTTGCTGTACTACGCCGGACTGGGCGTCGCTGCCGGTTTCGCCATCTATCACCAGCGGCTTATATTCACACGCCAGCGGGAAGCCTGTTTCAGGGCCTTCCTGAACAACAACCTGCTCGGCGGCGCCGTCTTCGCCGGTCTGGCTCTGAGCTATCTGTTCACTTGATTCAGGCCTCGAAATGCCGGGTGAGTTATATCACCGGCATTCATCGGTCGAGTTCCTCAGACTTTCCGCATCAGGAAAACAATATCTGCACGCTGGCATGAATCGTGCTTTCAAAACAAAAGGATGCGAAAAATGGCAGGAGCAAAATGCGAGATGGTGGATAACTGCAGACACTGGAATCAGCGTCCGGAAAGGAAGCCGCTCGTTCCTATTTTTGTGCTGCTGCTTTTATTCCTTCTGCTCTCCGCGCTTCTCTTCTAAAGGCGCCCAGAGGAGAGAATGATACATGCGAAGAATCCCGGAAGCGCAGAAAAAATGATCCATATCGTGGATGACGATGAACTGATACTCGCTGTGATATCCGAACTCGGAAAAACATTCGGCTTTCAGTCCAGGCGCTTCCGCAATCCTTTGGACTACCTCGCATTGGCCGGTTCCAGCGCCTATAAGAGTCCCGCCGCGGTCTTCTGCGATGTCGTGATGCCCGAGATGAACGGCTTTGACATGATGCATCAGGTGCATGAACTGCATCCGAATATCCGCTTCGTGATGATCAGCGGAAAATCTCAGAGCGCGCATCCATACTGCTCCGAGGCTTGTATTTTTCTGGTCAAACCCATCAGTTTCGGGCAGATGGAGAAGACCTTCCAGCACCTGAGGACCTGCAACGAATGCGGCCCTGCCGCCACACTGGTGAATGCCTGGCCGGATAACCGCGACCATTTCGCCACATGCAAGCAGAAATGCCCCTTCGATTCTGAGATCTGACCATCCGGACCGGTTTGTTTACCGGTTTCCGGCTCTGCCATGCGAACAGTGCTACCGCAACCGCTGCACAGAGAGGGGAAAGCGGTTAGGGTGCCGCGCATGGTCAAGATCCTGTTTCATTTCGGCGAGTTATCGCTCAAGGGCAAAAACCGGCGGCTGTTCGAGAAGCGCATGGCGCGCAATATCCGCGGCGCGCTGAAGGGCGTGCTGCTGCCCGACGGGCTGCATCGGGAATACGGGCGCATGGTGGCGGAGGTGACGCAGACCTCTCCCGGACTGCTGCAACATCTCGCACTGCTGCCGGGCGTGCGCAATTTCTCGCTGGTGCACGAGACCGGGTTGAGTCTCGAGTCCATGAAGCAGACAGCCAAACAGGCCGTGCTCGCCGATTACGGCGACAATGTCGCCGGCACCCCGTTCCGAGTCACATCCAAACGCAGCGACAAGCGTTTTCCGCATCCGTCCATGGAGATCAATTACGAGATCGGCGGATTTCTGAAAACCGAACTCGGCCTGTCTGTGAACCTCAGCGAACCGGTGATGGATGTGCGCGTCGAGGTGGGGCTGGATGCGGCCTATATCTACACGCGCAAGATTCCCGGCATCGGCGGCCTGCCGGTGGGCACCTCGGGCAAGGGAGTGGTGCTGTTCTCCGGCGGCATCGATTCGCCGGTCGCCGCCTATACGATGATGAAGCGAGGCATGAGTGCCACGCTGGTGCACTGCTACAACAGCACCATCAACCGCGACTTCGCCAAAATCAAAGACCTGGCGCGGCAACTGTCCCGCTATCAGGGTCACATCAAGCTGTATCTGATCGATCTGGAGGAGTTCCAGCGGCACGCCATCGCACTTGTGCCGCCCGAATACCGCATGATCATCTATAAGCGCCAGATGATCCGGGAAGCAGCCAGGATCGCAGACAAGGTCCACGCGCAGGCGCTGATCACCGGCGATTCGCTGGGACAGGTCGCCAGCCAGACACTGGGCAACATCCAGGCGATCTACGATGCATCCCCGCTGCCGCTGCTTTCGCCGCTGATCGGTTCGGACAAGGAGGAGATCATCGCACTTGCCCGGCGTATCGGCACCTTCGATATCTCCATCGAGGAATATTGCGACATCTGTTCCTTTTTGATCTCCAAGCATCCGGAAACGAACGGCAAACGTTCCATGGTGGCTCAGTATGAAGCGCAACTGCCCACCGGCAGCATCGAGTGCCCGGTAACACTGCGTGTCTTTGACGATGGCGAGGATGCGGCGCAGGTTTGAGCTCACCCGTACCACGTCATCCGGCTCAGGAGGCAGCATGATCCGCATCGTTTATGTGAGCTTCGCTGCCAGCCCCTTTGAAAAAGAGGATCTGCTGCATCTGCTCGCCAAATGCCGCGGCAACAACACCGAACAACAGATCACCGGTCAGCTGATCTACAGCGAAGGCACCTTCATGCAGGTGCTGGAGGGTCCGCGCGAAGCGGTGGACGCCACCTTCGCGCGCATCAAAAAGGACACCCGCCATCACAATGTGACGCTGATCGAGCGCGTCACCATCGACGAGCGGCAGTTCGGCGAATGGAGCATGGGCTTCAAGACCCTGACCCGCGAGCAGATGCAGGACATCGAAGGCTACGACTATCATCTGGATGACGATGTGAAGGGCAAGGCAGGGGCGTATTCCAGCCAGATTTTCGCACATGAACTGATGAAGTTCGTCAAACAGCAGTATGTCGCCGAGATGTCGCGCGAAGTGCTCACCCTGAAGCAGCATGACAAATCCCTGATGGGATATCTCAATAATCTGGTACGTTACACGGTGATGGCTCTGGCCGTGCTGATGGCCTTCGTGGTGCTGTGCGGCGTGGTGCTGATCGGTGTTGAATTATACGAAACCCTGCGTGATTCGCCCGATACCCTGCTCAGCATCAGCGGCATCACCTCGACCTTCGCCTCTTTTCTGGCCGTGCTGATCGCCATCGATATCTTCATCAATATCTCGCTGTATGTACGCCGGCATGTGATCGCCGTGCGCCTGGTGGTGGCCACCGCGCTGATGGCCGTGGCACGGAAAATCATCGTGCTGGATTTTGCCGGTATCGAACCAGTCCAGGTGATCGCCATGGCAGCCATCGTGGCGGCCCTCGGCTTCAGTTATTACTTCCTGTCGCGGCTGAAGGAAGATCAGGTGGTCAACGATGAGTGACAAGGCACAGATGGAGAAAACCGAGGCCGAGTGGAAGACGGAGCTGAGCGAAGAGCAATTCCGCATCTGCCGCAAAAAAGGCACCGAGCGCGCCTTCACCGGCGCCTTCTGGGACCATCACGATAGCGGCGTGTACTGCTGCGTCTGCTGCGGTGCGGGCCTCTTCTCCAGCAACGACAAGTTCGATTCCGGCACCGACCGGCAAGCGCTACTGCATCAACTCCGCGGCGCTCTCATTCAAACCGGGCAAGGATTCAGCAGGCTGATGATTCATAACGTCTGGCATGTTTCCGATTGGCAAGGGCAACGCTAGAGTGACGCGACCAGTCAGGAGAGCTTATGTCCAAAGACAAACTCTGGGGCGGCCGTTTCAACGCCCCGATCAATGAATTCGTCGAGCAGTTCAACGCATCCATCGATGTGGATGGACGCATGTACCGCGAGGATATCGCCGGTTCGCGTGCGCATGCCCGCATGCTGGGACAGCAGGGCATTCTTTCGGATGCCGATGTAAAGCAGATTCTTGCCGGCCTGAACGACATGGAGAAGGCTATCGAGGAAGGTGCGCTGCCATTCACTGTAGCGCTGGAAGATGTGCATATGAACATCGAGGCCCGCCTGACCGAGAATATCGGAGATGCCGGCAAACGCCTGCACACCGCGCGCAGTCGTAACGATCAGGTAGCCACCGACACCCGCCTGTTCCTGCGCCGCCGTGTTGATGAAATCCAGATCCGCATACGCACTCTCCAGACTGCGCTCGTCAATTTGGCACAATGCCATGCCGATACCATCATGCCCGGCTTCACGCATCTGCAGACCGCGCAACCGGTTACCTTCGGGCACCATCTTCTGGCCTATGTCGAAATGCTAAGACGCGATGCCGGTCGTTTTGCCGATGCCCGGGCCCGCATGAACCAGTGCCCGCTGGGTTCGGCAGCACTGGCCGGCACCACCTTCCCGATCGACCGCCATGCCACGGCGCGCGAGCTGGGTTTCGATGCGCCCTGCGCCAACTCGCTGGATGCGGTATCGGATCGCGACTTCGTGCTGGAGCTGCTGGCCGCCTGCTCGATCTGCGCGGTGCACCTGTCGCGCTTCTCCGAAGAGGTGATTCTGTGGATGAGCGCGCAGTTCCGCTTCATCGACCTGCCGGATGCCTTCTGCACCGGCTCTTCCATCATGCCGCAGAAGAAGAATCCGGATATGCCCGAACTGGTGCGCGGCAAGACCGGTGGCATCATCGGCGGCCTGGTCGCCATGCTGTGCACCGTCAAAGCCCTGCCGCTGGCCTACAACAAGGACATGCAGGAAGATAAAGGCGCGGTGTTCGATGCCTTCGATCAGCTCGAAGGGTGCCTGCGTGTGTTCGCCGACATGCTGCCCGGCATGAAGGTGAATAAAGTGATCATGCACAAGGCCGCATCATCAGGCTTTTCCACGGCCACCGATCTGGCCGATGCGCTTGTGCGCGCCGGTATCCCGTTCCGCGAGGCACACGATATCGTCGGACGCAGCGTGTCCTGGTGCATCGAGCACGACACTGAATTGCATCAGATGGATGCGGCAGCCTGTGCGGCGATCGATGCTCGACTGACGGTCGCCATGACCTCGCAGCTTTCTGTCGAGGCCTGTGTGGCAGCACGTAATCATATCGGCGGCACGGCTCCGGATCAGGTCCGGACTCAATGTGCTGCGTGGACACAGAAGCTGGAGGCAGACAATGCGTAATCTTATTCTGGGCGGTTTGATCGCCCTGGTAGCCCTCGCAGGCTGCGGCAAGAAAGAGTTTCCGCAACCGGACACCAGCGAGCCGCTGCGCATCGTGAACCTGCAATGGTCGAAAGAGGTCAGCGTCATCACCATGAAATTCACCATCGTCGGCGGCTATGGCAACGTCGGTTACCAGATCGATCGCGCTGTGTCCGATAACGTGTGCAACTGCCTGACCGGGTGGCAACGTTTTCTGGAGCAGGAAACGCTGCCCAATCGCAAGGGTGTGGAGCAGATGCGCAATGTGATGCTGAGCTACAAACGCGATTTTGCTTTCCGTATCCGCGCGATTGATTCAGCCGGCAACCTGAGTCCATGGAGCGCGCCGATGCAGGCCCGTGCCGACGAGCCCCGTTGAGTCCGTCGCGACATCGTCTGGATACCCTCGGAGCCTATCCGTTCGAGCGCCTGAAGGTCCTGCTCAGCGGCATCACAGCGCCCGCAGGTCTCGCGCATATCGATGCCGGAGCCGGTGAGCCGCGCCTGCCGCTGCCACCCTTCGTCGCCGACACCTTGCAGGCCAATCTCTCCGGCTTCTCTCGCTATCCGACCACCAAAGGTTCGGATGCGTTGCGCAACACCGTGGCCGACTGGTTGACCCGCCGCTATGGCTTGAAGGAAATTCACGCCGATTCCCAGATACTCAGTGCCAACGGCACCCGCGAGGCGTTGTTCGCCGTGGCGCATGCGCTGGTCGATCCGGATTCGCGCGAAAAGGCCTATGTGCTGATGCCCAATCCGATGTACCAGATCTATCTGGGCGGCGCGATTCTGGCCGGCGCTGAGCCCTACTTCATGCCCTGCACACCGGCAACCGGATTTGCCCCCGATCTCGCTGCCGTGCCCGAAGAGGTATGGCGGAACACCGCATTCATCTATGTCTGCTCGCCATCCAACCCCACCGGCTGGATCGCCGGCGAAAACTGGTACCGGGATCTGTTCGCGCTGGCCGACCGCTTCGATTTCAACATCGTCTCCGACGAATGCTATTCCGAGATATATATGCATCAGCCGCCCGTCGGCCTGTTGCAGATCGCAGAGGGTCTTGCCCGAACAGGATTCAGCCGCTGTCTGGTGATGAACTCGCTGTCCAAGCGCTCGGCACTGCCCGGCATGCGCTCCGGTTTTATCGCCGGCGACGCCGCGCTGATCGGGCGTTTTGCCAAGCTGCGCACCTATACCGGACCGGCCACGCCGGTTCCGTTGCAGCAGGTGGCCGCCGCTGCATGGTCGGACGAGACGCATGTCGAGCGGCATCTGGCCGTGTACCGCCGGAGTCTTGAGGCGTTCTTCGAGGCTTACGGCGAAGGCGAGCCGCCGGAGGGTTCCTTCTTCGTCTGGCTGCCGGTGAGCGATGGCGAGGCCTTTGCCAAAGCAGCCTACGCGCAGCAGGCCGTCACCATCCTGCCCGGCGCCTATCTTTCAGCCGACGATGCTTCCGGAAACAACCCCGGCAAGGGCTTCATCCGTGCGGCCCTGGTCGACGGTCCCGAAAAGGCCGCCGAGCTTGCCCGCCGACTCCGTCAAGTCAGGATTTAATCATGCAGATTCCACAGAACGTAGCCTCCGAACTCCGCCGGCTTGCCGAACACGGCACGCTCAACGCCTACCTCTACGACACCGCGCCGATGCGCGCCAGAATCGCACATCTGGCCGGCATCATGCCCGAGGGTGTGGAGGTGTTTTACGCCATGAAGGCCAACCCGCATGCAGCCTTCCTGTCCGCTGCCATGCAGGCCGGGGCCAGGGGTATCGAGATCGCCAGTCTCGGCGAGGCGGAAAAAGCCGTGGCCGCGGGCTTTTCGGCACAGCAACTGATCTACACCGGCCCCGGCAAATCGGTGGAAGAATTAAGCTGGTGCGTGCAGAAAGGCATCCGCAGCATCCATATCGAATCGCTGACCGAGGCGCACCGCCTGCACGCCATCTGCAAGGCAGCGGGGCGAACCCAGGATGTGCTGCTGCGCATCAACGCCGACTTCGACATCCACGAGGCACAGACCACCTTCTCCGGCGGCTCCAAGAAGTTCGGTGTGGATGAGGAAAAGCTTGGCGATATTCTGCCGCAGATCCTGGCGCTGGACTCCCTGCATTTCCGCGGCCTGCATGTGTATGCCGCATCCGGCGTGTTGAATGTGGCCGATCTGCTGAAGAACTGCGAACTGGTGTTCGGCATGGCGCGCTCCATCGAGACCGCCTATCCGGGCGTGCTTTGCGACATCATCGATTTCGGCGGCGGCTTCGGTGTGGACTATCTGGAAGAGGGGCACGATTTCAATCCGCAAGGCTATGCACACGGCCTTGCCCGCCTGATCGCCGAGTACGGCTTTGCAGGGCGCACCTTCTTCCTCGAGCTCGGACGCTATCTGGCCGCCGATTCCGGCTGGTTCTGCACCGAGATCCTGGATATCAAGGACAGCCGCGGCAAAAAGCAGGTGATCTGCGCCGGTGGCATCAATCATTTCCGCAGGCCTGCGGCACTGGCCATCAACCATCCGCTGGCCGTGCTGCGCATGGAGCGCGCACCGCTGTTCGAGGGGCAGGAGGCGGTGCATCGCGAGTCGGTGTATTTCGGCGGCCCGCTGTGCACCGGCGCCGACAAGCTGGCCAACGATGTGTATGTCGAGGCTGCCGATGTCGGCGATATCGCTGTGTTCGGGCTGGCCGGGGCTTATGGCCTCTCCATGTCCAATATCGAGTTTCTCAGCCACGAGCGTCCGCAGGAAATCGTCCTCGACTGAGCTTGCGACAGGCAAGCCGGGGCTTCGAGCCCGCGATGTTTTTCGTTACACTTACCACCTTATCCGGATTTGAAGGGAGTCATATATGAGTCATTTGCAACAGGTGATTGAAGAAGCATGGGATACACGCGATGCATGGAATTCGCAGAGCGGCGCTGAACCGTTCCGCAGCAGCATCGAAAAGGCCATCACCCTGCTCGACGACGGCGGCGTGCGTGTCGCGGAGCGTAACGCGGACGGCACCTGGGTGACCAACGAATGGCTGAAAAAGGCCGTGCTGCTCTACTTCAAGCTGAACGACAATCAGGTCATCAACGGCGGCGTGCAGAACTACTACGACAAGGTGCCGTTGAAGTTCGCCAACTGGGGCGAGGATAATTTCCGCAAGGGCGGCATGCGCGTCGTTCCTCCGGCCACCGTGCGTCGCGGTTCATACATTGCCCCGAAGGTCGTGCTGATGCCGTCCTATGTGAATATCGGCGCCTATGTGGATGAGGGCACCATGGTGGACACCTGGTCCACGGTCGGCTCCTGTGCGCAGATCGGCAAGAATGTGCACCTGTCCGGCGGCGTGGGTATCGGCGGCGTGCTTGAGCCGCTGCAGGCCACCCCTACCATCATCGAGGACAACTGCTTCATCGGCGCGCGTTCGGAAGTGGTGGAGGGCGTGATCGTGCGCGAGGGCTCGGTGATCTCCATGGGTGTGTATCTGGGCAAATCCACCCGCATCATCGACCGCGAAACCGGCGAGGTGCATTACGGCGAGGTGCCGCCTTATTCAGTCGTGGTTTCCGGCTCCATGCCGGGCAAGTCGGGCGGTCCGAACCTTTACTGCGCGGTGATCGTCAAGAAGGTGGACGAACAAACCCGCTCCAAGACCGGCATCACCGAACTACTGCGCGAGTTCTGATTCCCGTCCCGTTAGCAAAAAAAGGCCCGTCGGAAACGGCGGGCCTTTTTATTGGGTTCAAGCGGATGAGCTCACGTTCAGGCGAATTCGGGGAGCATCTCCACCGGAAACACCGGGCCGTCCACGCATACGCGGCGGTAGTATTCGCCGCCGGCCTCGACGGTTTTGACCACGCAACCGGCACAACCGCCGATACCGCAGGCCATGTGTTCTTCCAGCGACAACTGTGCGGCCACGCCGGTCTCGCGCGACAGACGAGCCACGGCATGCAGCATCGGATGCGGCCCGCAGGACAGCATCACCGTGCGTGCGCGCTCTGCTTCGCTCAAGGCGCGCAGGTATTCCCCGGCCAGATCCGGCACATGCCCCTGATAGCAGCCGTACATGCCGGCATTGGATGCCAGCCTGCTGGGTACACCGCGCGACTCCAGGGAGGTGATGCCCAGAATGGTGTTGCCCGCGATCCCCGGCAGCAGGTACTGCGAAGGCTTGAGCGCGAACGGGAACTCGACCTCGGAGCCGGCGAAGACCACCACATCGACTGTCTTTTCCGGCGAAGCGCCTGCCAGACGATCGGCGGCAAAGATCATCGGCGGAATACCCACGCCGCCACCGATCAGCACATAGCGTTTCGATGTGTCAGACAGATCGAACGGACGGCCGATCGGGCCGAGCATGGGCAGCAACTCCCCTGCCTTGCGCTCGGAGAGTTCACGCGTGCCTTCACCGATAGCCTTGTAGAGCAGATCGACCGTACCCCTAGCCGGATCGGTCAGCATGATGGAGATCGGCCGGCGCAGCGGTCGCCCCCGCGATACGCGGATATGCACGAACTGTCCGGGCAGGGCATGGGCTGCGGTCTTCGGTGCTTTCAGCCGCATCACGAACTGCTCGCCCGGATGCGCCACATGTGCAAGCACCTCGGCCTGCTCTTCATAGATGGTGTTGCGGTGCGGTTGCAAGCCGGTCTCAGACAAGGATTTCCCCCTTCCCGAACACATGCCTCCCACCCTTGATGGTGTGCACCACACGGCCGGTCATCTCGCGATTGTGCCACGGGGTGTTGCGCGATTTGGAGAACAGCGCGTTGCGATCCAGCGTCCACTTCCCGGCGGGATCGAAGATGCAGATATCGGCGGCAGCGCCCTCGCTCAGTGTGCCGGATGCAAGCTTCAACAGCCTGGCGGGATTCACTGTCATCGTGGCGATCAGTGCGGACATCGACAGCACGCCGTCGCGCACCAGCCCGAGAGAAACCGGCAGCATGGTTTCAAGCCCCACGATGCCGAAGGCGGCACAGGACAGGCCGCAGCGCTTGTCGTCTTCGTGGTGCGGCGCATGGTCGGTGGCGATAATATTGATCGTACCATCCCGCAAACCTTCGATGACCGCCTGCCGGTCATCTTCGGTCCTCAGCGGAGGACTCATCTTGGCATCGGCATTGAACCCCAGCACCTCTTCCTCGGTCAGCGCGAAATGATGCGGCGCCGCCTCGGTGGTGACCTTCAGGCCTTCGGCCTGCGCACGGCGCACCAGATCCACCGCACCCCTGGTCGAGATATGCGCCACGTGATAACTGGCATCGGCAAGCTTCGCCAGCATGATGTCGCGCGAGATCATATCGTCCTCGCCCACCGCGGGCATGCCGGTCACGCCGAGCTGTGTGGAGATACGCCCCTCGTTGATGCAGCCGCCGCCGGTAAGTTGCAGATCCTCGGCATGCTGGATGATCAGAAAACCGAAGGTGGAGGCGTATTCCAGCGCCTTGCGCATGACGCCCGAATGCCAGATCGGCTTGCCGTCGTCGGAGAAGGCTACAGCCCCGGCGCGAGTCAGTTCGCGCATCTCGGCGAGTTCCTTGCCGTCCAGATTGCGGCTGACCGCGCCGATCGGATGCACGTCGCACAGGCCGACCTGCCGGGCGCGCTCGATGACCTGTCGCACCACGCCGGCATGATCCAGCCGCGGAGTGGTATTGGGCATGCAGCACATCGTGGTCACACCGCCGGCCACAGCCGCGCGCGAACCCGATTCGATGTCCTCTTTCCACTCCTGGCCGGGCTCGCGCAGATGCACATGCATATCGATCAGGCCGGGGCACACAATCAGCCCGGTCGCATCGATCTCTTTCGCGGCCTTGCCGTGTGCGACTGATATCCGCCCGTCCTCGATGAACACATCGGCGACTTCATCCACACCGTTGGCCGGGTCGATCACCCGCCCGCCCCTGATCAGCAACGTCGTCATAGCAATTTCCCCTGCGCCTGCATGGCAGCCGCGGCTTTCTCTTTTTTAGGACTGAGCTTCTCCGGCTCGGGAGCCGCGCCGCAAAGAGCGGTGAGCACGGCCATGCGGATGGCCACGCCATGCTCCACCTGATCGAGGATGCGGCTGCGCGCCGAGTCGGCCACATCGGAAGCGATTTCCACGCCCCGGTTCATCGGTCCCGGATGCATCACCACGCAGTTGTCGCCGGCCTGAGCCAGCCGCTTGCGGTTCAATCCATACGCCTCGTGGTATTCGCGGATGGACGGGAAGGCACAGTTGTCCGTCAGACGCTCGGACTGCACGCGTAGCATATACAGCACATCGGAACCGGGGATCGCGGCATCGAAATCGTGGAACACCTCGCACCCGTATTGCCGCACATGACTGGGCAGCAGGGTCTTGGGCGCGACCAGCCGGATCTTGTAGCCCAGCTTCTGTGCCGCAAGCAGATGCGAGCGGGCCACGCGCGAATGCGCGATATCACCGACGATGGTCACGGTCTTGCCTTGGTATCCGTCGGCCTGTGTTTTCAGCGTCAGCAGATCGGTGAGGATCTGGGTCGGATGTTCATGCGCCCCGTCACCGGCATTGACGATGCTGGTGTGCGGCAGGAAATCGGCCAGGAACTCGCAGGTTCCGGCGAGCGAATGCCGGATGACCAGCACATGCGGCTGCATGGCGGCCAGCGTCTCGCCGGTATCGAGCAGTGATTCACCCTTGGAGGTGGCGCTGGTCGATGCGGAGATATTGATAACGTCAGCGCTCAATCGCTTACCGGCGATCTCGAAACTGGTGCGTGTGCGCGTGGAGTTCTCGAAGAACAGGTTGATGACGGTCTTACCGCGCAAGGTCGGCGCCTTCTTGATCGGCCGGCGGGAGAGTTCGACGAACGACTCGCCCATATCGATAAGATATTCGATCTGCTCGCGACTCAGCTGCCCGATGCCGAACAGGTGTTGCAGGGCCTGACTCATGCTCTAACCCTCCGTTGCTCAATATGCCAATCGTTTTCGGAAACATCTTCGGTCACCAGCTTGACCGAGCAACCCGCATCCGCGGCATGCATCAGTCCGGCGACATCGGCGGCGATGGGCAGCTGACGACCGCCGCGATCCAGCAGCACGCACAGGCGCACGGCGTCCGGCCTGCCATAATCGAACACCTCGCCGAGTGCTGCGCGGATGGTACGGCCCGTGTACAGCACATCGTCCACCAGCCATACGGTACGTCCGCTGACATCAAAGGGCATATGGCTCGGACGCACTTCGGGATTCGAGCCGATGGTATCCAGATCGTCACGGTAGAAGCTGATATCCAGATTGCCGCGCACCACCATGCAACCGGCACGCTCCAGACGCTGCTGCACGGCATCGGCGACGCGAGCGCCGCCGCGCTCGATACCGATCAACGCGATATCGTTGCCCTGACTTCGGATGGCCAGCGCCATGCGGTCCAGTGCGGCGCCGACTGCGGCTTTGTCGTAGATGATATCAGCCATGAAGCGACTCCTTCAATTCCGGATGGGCGGCCAGAAAGTCTTCCAGAATCACCGCCGCCGCCGCCTGGTCGATGCGTTCGCGGACCTTTTTTTCGTTCAGACCCTGTGCGTAAAGACGCTCTTTCGCCGTCCATGAGGACAGACGTTCATCCTGCATCACCAGCGGTAAATCTGACAACTGGCGGAGTTCGGCTGCAGCCTTGCGGCAATCCGCCGACTGCACGCCTTCGCTGCCGTCCATATTCAGCGGCAGGCCGACGACGATGCCGCGACAGCCGTATTGTTCGGCCAGCTTAAGTGCCTGCCTCGACCATCCCTGATCCTTGCGGAACAGGCATGCGATGCCGCGCACCGAGATGGCAAAGCGGTCGCAAACGGCCACGCCGATGCGCTTGCCGCCGATATCGAGCGCCAACAGGGGTAGTGTCAGGGGTTTGTCCGGAGAAGAATCAGTAGTTGAGGAGGATGTGCCTGTCATCAAAATCGAGAGTGTGCAGCGTTTCGCGGCAGGCGTCCACCATGGCATTCATACCGGCCAGACAGGCGACGCTGTTCTGCCCGTTCGGGGCATCATGGCGGAGTGCATCCTGTACATAGCCGATAGGTCCGTTCCAGTCTTCGCTGCCGTTGGTCACCGACACACTGACCTCGATATCGTGCTCGGAAAGCGCATCCAGCTCGTCGGTCAGCAGGCGGTGGCAGGGGGTGAGAAAGCCGCAATAGATATGCACCCTGCCGTATTCTTCACGATGCGAGATCAGATGCCGCCAGACACTGCGCAGCGGAGCCACGCCGGTGCCCACGCCGATCAGATACACATCGGCACCCTTGTAGGGCGTCAGATCGAAGCCATGCCCCATCGGCCCTTCCACCTCGACGGCAGCCCCCGGCTCAAGGCTTGCCAGCAGGGCGGCAATGCCGGGACGGTGCTTGATGACGAATTCGAAGGCATCCGAGCGCGCAGGCTCCGAGGCGATGGCGAAATAACCGGGCTGCGGATCGTGCAGGCCGAGAAGCCCCAGACGTGCGATCTGTCCGGGAATGAAGGCATCGATCACATCGCCGGGAGCTGGCTCGATCTCCAGCCGGATGATGGTTTCTCCACTTTCAGGGCTGCTCAGCAGTTCCGAGGCTTTCACCCGCATCAAATATGGAAGAGTATGTGTCAATCGAACCTCGCTTACCGGGCCTGCCCTGCCGGACGGGGTCCACATTGCAACGGAGAGGCCCACAAGATGCAAGAAACGATTTCCCCGGGAGACTCCCTGCTCGAGCTCCGCCTGCCTGAGAATGCCGTCAGCGAAGATGATTTCGTGCAGATGTGCGCGCATCTCGAAGCCGGCGGCAGTGCACTGGAAACCGATGCCAAGACGGGGGCAGGCGAGCACGTGGCGTGGTTCCCCGCCGGTGAGGATGTGCAGCACAGCCGCGCGGTCATCAGCGCCGCGGCGCTGCTGCTCGGTGTTGCAGAATCCGACATCAGACTCACCCTGCTCAACGACGACTGGGAAACCGCCTGGCAGCGCGACTGGCACGGCATGCCGATCGGCGACAGCCTGTGGGTACGCCCCTCGTTCTGCGAGGAGGCTCCCTTGGACCGCATCGACATCGTACTCGATCCCGGCATGGCCTTCGGTACCGGCCAGCACGCCACCACGAAGCTATGTCTGGAAACCATCGAGCGGATGTGCCGCGAAGCCCCTCCGCAGAGCATGCTCGATATGGGCGCAGGCTCCGGCCTGCTGGCCATCGCCGCCGGCAAGCTGGGAGCGCAGGGCATCGTGGCCATCGACAACGATCCGGTCTGCGTGGAGGCGTGCAGCGTCAATGCAGCCATCAACGGCATCAAGCTCGAATCCCTGCTAGGCGAGGTGCCTCCGGTACAACGCTTCGAACTGGTCGCCGCCAACATCCTCGCCGGTCCTCTGATCGACATGGCTCCTGCTCTTACTCAATGCGTCGGCAACCGCCTCGTCCTTTCCGGACTGTTAGCCACCCAGATCGATGCCGTGTCCGCCGCCTATATCGCCGCAGGACTCAGACTCGACCGCTCGGACACCATGGACGAATGGGCCGCGCTGGAGATGCTCCGCTGAGTCAGAGCCTGCATCCGCTGCGCTATCGCATCACAGCCACCGTCTGGAAATATCAGGGAAAGGCAGCGTGGTTCTTCATCACGCTCCCGCAACAGATCTCCGACGAAATCCGTTTTTTCACCGCCGACAGAAAAAGCGCATGGGGTTCAGTTCGTGTCGAAGCCTGTCTGGGTGATACGCGCTGGAGCACATCGCTGTTCCGTGACGCGAAACTGGATGCCTATGTGTTGCCGATCAAGGCGGGCGTTCGCAAGCAGGAAGATATTCAGGAAGGCTCCAGCGCCTGCTGCGAACTAACCATCACCCTGTAGGCTCCCGACACGGGCAAAGGGGCTATTGCTCCCTGGGTCCGCTCTCCGCGAAATCGCCCTGCAACCTCACATAATCATACCGGTAGCGAGCAGGGCTGAGGCCAGGGCTGGTAAAAGGCGGCATTTGCTCCACCCACGGCGGGACAAAATTCCGGCGCTGTTTCTGTATCTGGCTCTGCGTCCGGCGGCAATGCATGCACTGGTAGATAAAGCCATGCTCATCGCGGTATTCCTCTCGACAGGCATACTAACCAGCCCAGAGGAATCATGCGGGCAATCGACAAACAAGGCATTGACGATGAGCAGTCCGGCTCCCTTCAGCGGATAGACAAGTTGATGGAATTCCGGTAAGGGGAGGAGCTGGAACGCTCGTAGTCATGCTGCCGGACATGCTGCTCAGACAGACAGCGGCTATATTCCCGGGCATAGAAATGACGCTACTCAGGGGTCATGGCATCCAGAATCGATGCGCCGATATGCCAGCATTGTGAAATAGCAGGCTCACCCTGCTCCCGGCTGGCAATGCGGAACCATGCCGGATTGCAATATGCCAGACGAAAGTCCGGCCAGATACCATAAACAGAGCTTTCCGCTGCCTCCAGATGAGGCCACCCCTTGCCGTCGATCAGATGCCTGAACGCCGGATCGACAGCGCCGTCACTCATCGCTTCAGCCTCACCTTTTCAGGAAAGGCATAACAACTTGAGGCACAAGTTCAGACACATCGCCGCCCATGGAGGAGATTTCGCGGATGAAGCGGGAGGACACGAAGGTGTAATCCTCGCGGGCCATCACAAACACGGTTTCGATTTTTTCTTCCAGACGGCGGTTCATTGTGGCCATCTGGAACTCATACTCGAAATCCGAGGCCGCGCGCAGGCCGCGCAGGATGGCGTTGGCCTTCTGCTGGCGCGCCAGATCGATCAGCAGGCCGGAAAAGGCCACCGCCTCGATGCGATCGTCGGCCACAAAGGTCTGCCTCACCATGGCAAGGCGGGTATCAAGATCGAACATCGGCTTCTTGTTCGGGTTTTCAGCCACACCGATGACCACCCGGTCGAACACCTTCAGGCCGCGGCGCACCACATCGACATGGCCGAGGGTGATGGGATCAAAGGTGCCGGGATAGATGGCTGTACGATTCATGCTTCCTCCGCGCCCAGAAAATGCAGGCATGTGCCACCATAACGCCGCGCCTGCATCTCCGTCCAGCCTGCCGGCCAGACCGGCTCTGCGCGCGACTCTTCCTCGATCACCAGCTGCCCGCAGCTGACCCCGGCCGCATCCAGCCACGCAGGGATCTGATCACTGATGCCCTTGCCGTAGGGCGGGTCGGCGAATACCACATCGAAGTGCCGTCCCTTTAATCGCCCCGGCGACTTGCGCGCATCGCCGCAGATCAGATGCCATTGATCTTCGAGATCCAGATCGCGGCGCATGGCGGCAAGCCCGCCCACGATACGCCGGTCCATCTCGATGGATGTCACCGATGCCGCCCCGCGTGACAGCGCTTCGACGGCCATCAGGCCGGAGCCGGAGAACAATTCCAGCATATCGCAACCGTGCAGATCACCGAGGATGTTGAACAAGGCCTGCCGCACCTTGGACGGTGTGGGGCGTACACCGGGAATATCGGGAACCGTGATGATTCTGCCGCGCAGATGTCCGGCGGTGATACGCACCTTAGGCGGGCAGCATCCGGAAGCCGGCCCTCAGGCAGCCCCCTACCATTTACGCATCAGGGACTTCAGACGCTTATCGAGTACTTCCCGCGGGTTTTCAGTACCGGGCGCGATGACGTCCAGCGAAAAGCCGATATCCACGGCAATGCGCTGCTCGGTCTCACTCCACACCACGCCGACATTCCAGCTGCCGCGCAGCGATTCAGCCCAGGAGCGGGCGGCATCCTCGGTCATCTCGGGCATCAGCAGGGCAAAGCGGCCCTCGCCCATATCGGCGCAAAGATCGTAGTCGCGCAGGCGCATCTGAATGGCCTGTCCGGCCTCCTGAGATGCCATACGTGCAAACCATTCGGCCTGTCCGCGAACCATCGCACCATAGTTGCCGATATCGATCACCACCATGGTCAGCGGGCGCTTATGCTCGCGGCAGCGCACAGCCTCCTGATCCAGGCGGTGCCGGAAGAAGGCCGGCTTGTCGAAATCGTTGACCGGGTCCTGATAGAAATACTGCGTCATGCGTTCGCCGCGCATCAGCGCCGTGGATACACGCGCCAGCAGCTGTTGCGGATTCACCGGCTTGGTGATGTAGTCGTCCACGCCCAGCGACAGGCCTTTGATCTGATCATTGAGTTCGTCGAGCATGCTGAGAAACACAAACGGGGTGAGGTTGAATTTCTTCTGCTTGCGCACCTCGGTGTAGAATTCCCAGCCATCCATATTCGGCATCATGATATCGGCCAGAATCAGATCGACATGCCGGGTCTTCAGGATGCCCAGGGCCTTCATGCCGTCCTCAGCCTCCAGTACGCGGAAGCCTCCCTGTTGCAGAAAATGGGCGGTCAGATCGCGACTGGAGCCGGAATCCTCGACCACAAGAACGGTTTTCATCATTGAGCATCTCCCCCATCGGTTGGACCAGCCTGAATGCTATTCCATTGATCGGGGTCAAGGAAGCGTTTCGCTTCGGCCTGCACGGCACTCAAGGTGACGCCGTTGATGTTCGCTTCCCATGCCTGCAGATAATCCAGCGGCAGATCGTAATAGCCGATCATCGAAAGCAGACCGACGCGCTTGGCATTGGAATCCAGCCGGTGCGCAAAGCCCCCGGTCAGATTGTCCTTGGCTGCCTGCAACTCCTGCTTGTCGATCTTTCCGTCATGCATGCCGCGCATCACATCATGCACCACCTGCAATGCCTTACCCGCCTGATCGGCACGGGTCTGCAAGCTGATCACGAACGGGCCGGAAACAGCCAGCGGAGCAAAATAGGAATACACACCGTACACCAGGCCGCGCTGCTCGCGCACCTCGTTCATCAGGCGAGAAGAAAAGCCGCCACCCCCGAGGATGTGATTGAGCAGCATGTCGGCAAAGAAGGCATCATCGAAACGCGACGGACCGAGGCGGGCCAGCTGCACCGTCATCTGCCGGGTGGGCATATTGATGTTGCGCACCTCGCCACTCACCGTTGCAGGAGCCGGGATATCCCGGAAGGTTTTTGCAGGAGCCCCCTTCCAGCCCTTGAGCGCAGGACCGATCAGGGCCAGCAACTCATCCATCGTCACATCGCCGCTGACCGCCAGCACCGCCCCTTGCGGCTTGAACTGCGCGGCATACATGGCCTGCAGGTCCGCAAGTCTGATGCGCTGCAAGGAAGCAAGGTCGCCATCCGGACGATGGTTGTAACCGTGCTCGCCATACAATAATGCGGCGGTTTCCTGTGCTGCACGCACGCCCGGCTCCTCCAGTGATTTCTGCGCACCGGCCACGCTATCGCTTTGCAGCACGGCAAAGCGCTTTGCATCCCAGCCCGGTAGCAACGCGGCTTCTGCAAATGCCTGCACGCCTTCGGGCAAAGCATCCTTGAGCACGGTCAACGACAAGCTGAGCGAATCACGGGATGCATCGCTGCCCAGCCGGATGGCTGCGGCATCGAGCCTGTCCGCCCATGTGATATAGTCATGACGGGCCGTATGATCGGTCAGCATCGCCGACAGCAGGGAGGCCGTGCCTCCCTTACCGGAGGGATCCAGCCAGCTGCCCGCCGGTACATTCAGGCTCATCGACACCATCGGTACATTGTGTGACTGCATCAGCAGCACGCGCAGACCGTTATCCAGACGCACCTGCTCGACCGGCGGCATGGCCATGGCGGGCGTGGCCGCCGAGAAAAACACCACAAGGGCGAAAATCCGCATCAGACCGCTCATGACTTCACCTCCGGCTGCAACAGGCCCGTGATCGAACGAGCCGGCACGATCCATTGCTTCAGCACCTTCTGCACATCCTTACCAGTCACCGAGCCCAGCGCCTGCAGCCAGTCGTCGCGCCGGTCGGCTCCGATGCCGACCACCTCAAGGCTGCCGATCTGCTTGGCGCGGATGTACAGCGAGTCCTGCGCAAACACTTCATCAGCAATCATGCGGCGCTTGGCAGCTGCCAGCTGGGCCGCATCCGGACCCTTGTCGCGCAGCCCATCGATGGTCGCCCACAGGGCCTTCTCAAACGCCTCGGGTGTCTGCTTCGGGCCGAGCATGCCGTAGGCGAACCACAGGTCGGTGCCCATGGAAAACGGGTCGTAGCCCGCCGCAGCCGCGAAGGCCTTGCGCTGCTTATCCACGATCTCGCGGTTGAGCAGTGCCGAGCGTCCACCGGCCAGTATCTCCGTGGCCACAGCAAGGGCTGCCGCCTCGCGATCGTTCTCGCCCGGATGCCAGACCGGCACCGGCATGGTCACCGCCAGCATCGGCAACTGTGCGGGCAGGGTGGCCACCATGCGCTTCGGGCCGATGGGCTCCGGCTCAACGGGATTGAAGCGCGGTGCGACCGGCCGCTTCGCAAGCCGGCCGAAGGTGCGCGCCACGGTTTTTTTCACATCCGCGAAATCCACATCGCCGACTACCACCACGGTGACATTGCCGGGGATGTAATGCTCCTGATAGAAGGCACGCACATCCTCGATACTCAAGGTCTTCAGATCCTGCATCCAGCCGATCACCGGCTCGCGGTAGGGATGCAGGCGCAGCGCCACCGAGGAAAGCTCCTCGAACATGCGGCTGTTCGGATCATCGTCGGTGCGCATGCGGCGCTCCTCCTGAATCACCCGGATCTCCTTGGCGAAGTCCTCGGCACGCAGGCTCAAATGCCCGAAGCGTTCGGCCTCCATGCCCAGAACCTCGTCCACCTTCGCGGCGGGCACGGTTTCGAAATACGCCGTGTAGTCATGGCTGGTGAAGGCATTGTCGTTACCGCCCATGGCGGCGATACGACGCGAGAACTCGCCGGCGGCAAGCGCCTTCGAGCCCTTGAACATCATATGCTCGAAGACATGCGCCAGTCCCGTTTTTCCGGGAACCTCGTCGCGCCCGCCAACCTTCAGCCAGATCTGCACGATGGCCACGGGCGCCGAATGATCTTCTTCGACCACCAAGCGTACACCGTTCTCGAAATCGGCACGCTGAAGCGGGGCGAAGGGCGCGGCTCCGGCTGAGCACAGCGGAACTGACAATGAAAGAAATAATAAGGGAAGAAGCGTATGGATTGATTTCATGCAGCGTAATTTACGGGATGTGGAGGCGCATGCAAACCGCAAACAGCAGAGGGGAATGGCTGCCCCCCGCAGGAGTATTCATCACATGGCTCTGCGTGCCTCTTCTTCATACGTGCCGAGTCGCTTGCGCCAGCCGGGCAGCCAGCGTGTCTCGTTTCTATTCTTTGGTGCGTGTGCCACACGGCGTGTGAGCAGCACATTTGCTGAGCTGGCGAATTCCTGAATGGCCCCCAAACCTGATGCATCTCCCTGCATACTCACCAAAACCTGCATCAGCCCCCAACCCTCTCCGTCGTAGCGCTCACTGAGGCGCAAACCCTCACCCTTGAAGTTCACATAATCGGTCAGCACATAGGCGCCCATCGGCGATGCGGCAACACGGCGGAACTGTCGTTGGATGTTCGGGCGCAAATCGGCGGATACAGCTTCCAGCATGGCCGGCAACGCATGCTCAAGTCGACGCTGCAAAAAAGCCGCCTGAAGAGCCATGGTTTCCTGTAGAAGCAATCGTAACTCCTGCATGCGGGGTGAGGATGCGGCAGCGATGAAGTTGTCCCGATCATGCCACGGGCAGCCGCGGCTTAACTCCAGCCAGTCCGGAAGCCGGATACCATGCTCCTGAAAAAACTGCAGCAACAGCGGAAAGCTTTCGGCAAAAGGCCTGTCCGTTTCAGGCGTGCCTGAGGGATACCAGATAAAATGCCCGATGCCGAGCGATGCAAATTCCTCGCCCCGATTCCACGAGGTCAGGCAGGCGATTTTCGCGGCACATTCGTTGTGAAAAACCAATTGAGCGATACGCGCCTGTTGCTGATCCGCTCCGGCGGCCGCCAACGAGGTGAGTGCAAAAAAGAAGCCGGGGAGCATGAAAGCTCCCCGCATCCATGCTTGCAACACCATCAACTCAGAAATGATAGCTGATACCCACCGAGGCGACCGGATAGAACTTGTACTTCTTCACTTCGCTGTCCAGACGGGCCTTCTCAGCCGCCACATCGGCGGCCAGTCCGGCAGTCGCACCGGTCGCCGTAATGGTGGTCTTCGGCTTGCCCTGATAGAGCACACCGAAATCGATATTAAACCCGATCGGGCTGCCACTGGACACCGCATCGCCCCAGCCAATGCCCGCATATGGTGCGAGCTTGTTGAAGTCCATCGTACCGGTGACGCTGCCTGCCTGAGCAGCTGTATAGGTCGTACCGTTGAAGGTATAGCTGGCAGCAGTCGGTACACCGGTCAGGGTCAGCCTGTTACCGTTGTAATAAGCACCGGCGGTGATACGGAACTTGCCGGCAAGCGGGTAGAAATCGGCCAGCGCGCCGACGCTGAACAGTTTCAGCTTGGCATCATAGTTCACACTGGTGTTGTTCACGGTGGTGTTATAGCGGAAACCGTTGGCCTGGATGCGGGCGTTGAGCAGCATCGGAATGATATTGGTCGTCAGCTCCACGCCGCCGCCCAGTGTGCCGGCCTTGACGCCCGCGGCAACGCCGTCGGCCAGTGCGCTTTGTCCGCCTGCCAGCAGAGCTGCTGCGACCAGTGCGATATTGAGAATCTTCATAGGTGATACCCCCGATGGAGTAAATGGATGCAAGCGAATGCTATCGTCCGCCTGCTGCTGAGCAAGCAGGGGGCACCCTATTTATTGTTCAGATCTGTTGATCCAGCCAGCCCTGCAGCGAAGCCAGAGCTGATTCGGATACCATCAGCCTGCGTTCGGCGCGACCCAGACGGCGCTTGCCGTCCTTCTTCGGGGCGGCGGGCAGCAGGCCGAAATTGATGTTCATCGGCTGGAAATCCTCCACGCGCGTCTGAGAGATATGCGCCAGCAGGGCACCGTGCGCGGTATCGGCAGGCGGAGCGACAGGCTCCATGCCCTGTGCCATCGCGGCCAGAAAACGCCCGGCCATAAGCCCCATGGCAGCCGACTCTACATAGCCTTCCACTCCGGTGATCTGCCCGGCGAACAGAATGCGCGGCTCGTCATTAAGTCGAAGCACGCCGTCGAGTAATGCGGGGGATTTGATAAAGGTGTTGCGATGCAGGCTGCCGAGACGGAAAAACTCGGCCTGCTCAAGTCCGGGAATCATACTGAACACCCGCTTCTGCTCTCCATAGGTCATCTTGGTCTGGAATCCGACCATGTTGAGCAGGGAGCCCATGCGATTGTCGCGCCTAAGTTGCACAACAGCATAGTGACGTTCTCCGGTAACCGGATGATCCAGCCCGACAGGCTTCATCGGCCCGAACCGCGGGGTGTCTTCGCCACGCTCGGCCATCTCCTCGATCGGCATACAGCCATCGAAAAAGGGCACGTTTTCGAAGCCCTTGAAAGCCACTTTGTCAGCGGCTACCAACTCGGCGATGAAAGCCTTGTACTGACCCTCGCTCATCGGGCAGTTCAGGTAATCGCCCGCCTCCCCCTCGGTCACGTTCTTGTCGTAGCGGTTCTTCCAGAAGCAGACATCCATATTCACCGATTCAGCATCGACCACAGGCGCGATCGCATCAAAAAAACTCAGGTGATCTTCGCCCGTGAGTTGCCGTATCTGTTCATAAAGCGCATCCGATGTCAGTGGTCCGGATGCGATCAGAAGCAGCCCCTCAGAAGGAATCTCCGTCACTTCGCCGGGCACGAATTCGATCAGCGGTTCGGCCTTCAGCATGGTGGTCACCAAGTCTGAAAACTGTTCGCGATCCACGGCCAGCGCGGTACCTGCAGGAATACGCGTAGCATCACCGCATCGCATAATCAGGGAATTCATACGGCGCATCTCTTCATGCAAAAGACCGACGGCATTTTCCAGATGATCAGCACGGAAGGTGTTCGAGCAGACAAGTTCCGCGCAGTTGCCGGTATGGTGTGCCGGTGTCATGGAGGTGGGGCGCATTTCGTGCAGGCGGACACGAATACCGCGCTGCGCCAATTGCCACGCAGCCTCGCTGCCGGCCAGACCGGCGCCAATAATAGTGACTGTTTGTGTGCAGGAATCATTCATGCTGCGCAAGCTACTTGCCAATGCAGCGACAACAAGCTGCAACTCTCGAAACTGAAAAGAAAAGGGGCGCGAATCATCGCGCCCCGGAATCAGGCTGAAATCAGATTCAATCGGTGCGGCTGGTGACCTCCAGCAGGTGGTAGCCGAACTGGGTTTGCACCGGACCCTGCACGCTGCCCACATCTGCGGAGAACACCACCTTGTCGAACTCCGGCACCATCATACCGGGGCCGAATTCACCGAGATCACCACCCTGACGGGAAGACGGGCAGGATGAGTTCTTCTTTGCAACCTCAGCGAAATCGGCACCCTGTTCGATCTGCGTTTTCAGTTCGATACACTTCGCTTCACTGCTCACCAAAATATGTCTTGCTGTTGCCTTTGCCATACATCACCTCGCCAAAATTTTACGCAGTCTAGCAGATTCGCCTCCACCCTCCAGCTTGCAGCTTGCAGACACAGGCATCGTCTTCCACTATTGACCCTATGACCAAGCCAATCAAACATCTGATCATTCTATTTCTGATGCTCGTTTCCCCGGCATGGGCAGCAAACACAGCGGAAAACGACAGGGGAACCGTAGTCGCTATCTCCGCGACATCTTTTATGCATCTGCCCAACGACGAGGTGGTTGTGACATATCGCATCGAGGCATCCGGCGGCAATACGGGCCTGTTGCAGAAACAGGTCAACACCATAGCTGAAAAGGCGCAAACAGCACTGGCAAGATTTCCGGAGCTTAAGCAACAAACAACCGGTCGCAGCCTGCAAGCGATGAACCATTATGATAAGGTTCTTGGCCGGCAGATCCGCGACGGCTGGCGCATGGTGCAGAACGAACAGATAGTGAGTCACGATCTACAGGGTGTCGCAGAATGGGTTGGAGTCATCGAGCAGGCGGGTGCTAATCTCGAACAATTGAGTTTCACGGTTTCCGAAGCGTCGGCAACCGCGGCGATGGAGAGACTGCACTCGCAGGCGATACATCTGTTCCGCAACAAGGCGGCGACAATTGCCAAATCACTGGGTGCCACATCTTTCCGCCTCCTGAGTCTTGGAAGTGACAGCGGGGCACTTCCTCCGCTAGTCATGCAACGCGGTATGATGGCTATGTCTGCAGCCGATGCTGCTCCTGCATTGAACAGCGGGGAAAGCCGGCTTAGCGTGACGGTCTCCGGAGAGGTTCTTCTACCGGAAAGAATCTATCCTGCGAGGTAACAACGAGCGCGATGCCGTTGGTGAACCTCTGTGAAACAGGCCGGGAAACGTCGTTAGCCGGAAAGCAGCCAGGCCAGACCGAAAAAGCACAAAAACAGTAGTGCATATCCGAGCGGGGACCCCGATGATTGACGTTCAAAATACTCGAAACAATGTAAGCCCATAAAAGCCTCCTGACTGAGCGGAAGCCTAAAGCGCTATCCGCTGATAAATATGACTTCCGTCACACTCCGCAGATCGATACAACAATGCGGCGGCGCGAGGAAGCGTGGCGGTGTTCATAAAGATAAACGCCCTGCCAGATGCCCAGCATCATGCGTCCGCGGGAAACGGGGATGGACAGCGTGGTGGCGGTGAGGGCGGCACGCACATGCGCCGGCATATCGTCCGGTCCTTCCTCGGTGTGCCGGAACAGGGGATCGCCGTCCGGCACCAGTCGGGAGAAGAAGCGTTCCAGATCGGCCTGCACCTCGGGATCGGCATTCTCCTGAATCAGCAGCGAGCAACTGGTGTGCTGCACGAACAGGTGGAGCATGCCCTGAATGATACCGCTTTCATCCAGCTGCGCGATCAGATCCTGCGTGATATTGCGCATGCCGCGCCCCTGCATGGGGATGGTAAGAATACTCTGCGACTGCCGCATCACCGGCTCCGTCATGCCTGCAGCTCGATCATGTATGCACTCATCATGTATCCAGCTCCAGCCATACCGGCGCATGGTCGCTGGGCCGCTCGCGGCCGCGCTCCTCGCGGTGCACACCGCCGTCCAGCAGGGACAGCGAGGCGGTGGTCAGGATATGGTCGATGCGGATGCCCCAGTTGCGCTGGAAGGCATTGAGGCGGTAATCCCACCACGAATGCATGGCATCATCGGGATGCAGGCCGCGCAATGAATCGGACAGCCCCAGATCGAGCATGGCGAAGAAGCGCTGCCGCTCCACGGTCGAGCACATGATCTTCTCCTTCCAGCGCGAAGGGTCGTGGATATCGATATCAGCCGGAGCGATATTGAAATCGCCGAGCACCAGCAGTTTATCATGCGCCGAGAGTTGATCCTTCAGATAGGCGGTAAGCGTGGCTAGCCAGTCGAGTTTATACGCATACTTCTCCGAGCCGACCTCCTGCCCGTTGGGGATATACACATCGATGATGCGCACCCCGCCCACCGTGGCCGCCAGCACGCGCTTCTGCGGATCATCATATCCGGGAATGCCTGCCTGCACATCGCCCGCATCCTGCCTGCTGATGATGGCCACGCCGTTATAGGTCTTCTGCCCGGAATAGATAACGTGATAACCCGCCGCCTCGATCTCGGCGGCAGGGAATTTCTCGTCCGGGGTCTTGGTTTCCTGCAAGGCAAGCACATCCGGGCTGTGCGCCGCCAGATAATCCAGCACATGCGGCAGGCGGATATTCAGTGAGTTCACGTTCCAGCTGACAATCTTCATGCGGCCATGCTGGCGATGCCCTGTGCCCCCGACAAGTGCATGAATCCCGTGACAAGCATGGGGATGCAGCAATCCGGATCGCGTAGTAGCGTTTCGCGCATGACGACACCGACCATCATTCCGATTCTCGAGGCCAACCAATCCGCTAACCAGCCTGCCGGCAAACAGGTGGGCGAACCGATGACCGGCAAACCGTCATGGTTGAAGGTGCGCGCCCCGATGTCGAAGGAATACAGACAGCTGGTCGAGCTGATGCGTGGCCAGAAGCTGAACACCGTGTGCGAAGAGGCCTCCTGTCCGAACATCGGCGAATGCTGGAAGCACGGTTCCGCCACCTTCATGATTTTAGGCCGCGTGTGCACCCGCACCTGCGCCTTCTGCGATGTGGGGACCGGTCGTCCCGATCCCGTGGATATATCCGAACCGCAGCATCTGGCCGATGCCGCAGCCGCGATGAAATTAAAACATGTGGTGATCACCTCGGTGGATCGCGACGATCTGCCCGACGGTGGAGCAGCGCACTACGCCGCCACCATCCGCGCGGTGAAGGAGCGGCTGCCCGAAACCACCGTGGAGGTGCTCACCCCGGATTTCCAGCGCAAGCCTTCTTCCTGCCTTGATACCCTGATGGCGGCCCATCCGGAGATATTCAATCACAACCTTGAAACCGTGCCCCGCCTGTATCGTTCGGTGCGCCCCGGCGCGCGCTATTTCACTTCCCTGCGGCTTTTGCAGCGTGCCAAGGAAATCGATCCGAACGCAGTCACCAAGTCCGGCATCATGCTGGGCCTCGGTGAGGCGCGCGACGAGGTGCTGCAGGTGCTCGACGACATGCGCGAGGCGGGCATCGATATCCTCACCGTCGGCCAGTATCTGCGCCCCTCGGTGAAGCATCATCCGGTGATGAAGTACTGGACCCCGGAAGAGTTCGAGGACATCAAGTATCTGGCCGAAAAGAAAGGCTTCGGCATGGTCGCCTGCGGCCCGCTGGTGCGTTCCTCTTTCCACGCCGAAGATGTGTTTGCAGCCCTGAAGCTATCCAGAAGGGGCTGAGCCACCTCATCCTTAGAAGCCCCTTTTCAACCCCGAAAAGGAGCTTCTAAGCCCTGAAATCCCCCACATTCAGACCACAACCCATTATATATCAGTCACTTACCTTGGTCTGACCCTGGCAACCGATCCTTCCGTAGCTTACCTATGATGTATGGCAACAGCTTGAACCATTGGAAATAGCCAAGAATGAGAAAGGCAATCCAATCCAGCAAGAACGATAAGTATGAAGTCTCAAATGTGACAGAAAAGAGCTCATATAAAGCCACAGAATTCGACAAAAAACTCCACATACTCTAATGTATATGGAAATATGATGGAGGGATTAGCGAATGAGTGATTTGATCGAAACCAGTGGTGCTTGTGGGAAATGTGGGCATGAGTTCGGGTTCGAGTATTGGGCAAGCATAAATATTAAGTTGGATCCGAAGTTGAAGGATAAATTGCTTGATGGAGAATTGAATGTAATTACATGCCCAAACTGTCAAAACAGAAGTGCCCTGGCAGCAGATCTCCTTTACCATGATATGGAACGCCGATTGTGGCTACAACTAACCTTCTCAGAAAATATTGATGAGTATATTGAAAACGGTAATCGAGCTTTAGCTGATCTAGAAATCATGTCAGGTGATATCGGCAAGCAAATGAGCTTTGGATATAAACGCAGGGTGGTTTCTTCTTATCCTGACCTGATTGAGAAAATAATGGTCTTCGATGAAGAAATGGATGACCAAGTTTTAGAGTTAACCAAGTTATTCCTGAAAGCCAAATTACATTCGGAAGGCGATCAGATTGATGAGGCACTATACTTTAACCGTATAATGATGCACCCAGAAGACCCCAAATTAAAAATTATTTTATTCAACGATTCGTTATGGGCTCCTTACAATGAATTCTATGAAAGCCTAGAGAAAACTCTTGAATCTTTTGACCTTAACAGCGATAGCTCCCTGCGCGTTGTTGATGAAAGGTTCGCGGGAAAAATGCTCAATGAATTGCGAATGAGACGCAGAGACACATGAATATAAACAGCACTTCAAGAATCGAAATTTATATCTCAGTGGCGGAATTAATAGGAACTGACTTATGACTATAATAGCAGTGGTATTGATTGAGCTGGTCCCCATCCTTTGGACAGTAAAGTAGTCTTGCTAAGGTGTGACTGTCTGCGAAATACAAGCAGATAGGAGCATAGAGATGAGCAGAAAGAGAAGGAACCTACAACCATCGTTCAAGGCGAAGGTCGCGCTGGCGGCGATCCGGGGCGACAAGACGATCAGCGAGATTGCCAGCGAATATCAGGTGCATGTGAATCAGGTGAGCAGTTGGAAGAAAATTGCGCTGGACAACCTGGAGTCGCTGTTCGCGGGCAATCATTCGGCCTTTTCGGAAAAGCATGAGAGCGAGGTCAGGAATCTGCACGCCAAGATCGGCGAGCTGACGGTGGAACGCGATTTTTTATCCAATGCGCTCAATCGCATTCGGTGAGCGAGCGCAAGGCCATGATCACAAAGGAATCGAAACCATCCGTTGTAAAGCAGTGCAAGTTGCTGGGCATCAGTCGCTCCGGCTTCTACTACCAGGCCGCGCCGATATCGGCCGAGGAGCTTGAACTGATGCGCCTGCTTGATGAAGGGCATTTGAAGTATCCGTTCTATGGCAGTCGATGCCTGCGAGGCTGGCTGTCCGATCACGGGCATGAGCTCTCCCGCAAGAAGGTTGTACGTCTGATGCGGAAGATGGGCATTGTGCCGATCTATCCGAAGAAGAATACCTCGAAGGCCAATCGACAGCACAAGGTCTATCCTTACCTGCTGCGTGGCATGGCGATTGATCGACCAAATCAGGTCTGGTGCACCGACATTACCTACATTCCGATGGCCAGGGGCTTCCTCTATCTGGTGGCGATCATGGACTGGCACTCCAGAAAGGTGCTCTCATGGCGGTTGTCCAACACCATGGATGCCCACTTCTGCCTGGAGGCGCTGGACGAGGCTGTAACACGCTTTGGCACACCTGAAATCTTCAACTCGGATCAGGGCTCCCAGTTCACATCGGAAGCCTTTACCGGGGCACTCAAGCAGCATGGCATTCGCATCAGCATGGATGGTAAGGGGCGTTGTATGGACAACATCTTCATCGAACGACTCTGGCGAAGCCTCAAATACGAGGAGGTCTACCTCAAGGCCTACGACTCCGTAGCCGAGGCCAGGCAGGGAATCGACCAATGGATGCGATTCTACAACATGAACAGAAGGCATCAGGGGCTCAACGATCAGACGCCCGATTCGGTCTACTTCGGTGGACTCCATATGCCGATTGCGGCATGATTTCAAACGTTGACGGCCACACCTTAGCGGCCTGTCCGAAATTCGGGGGCCATTTCAGATAATATTTGGTATTATAGGTGTGTTTGTAAATGGCTTCTCGCTTTATGCCATGAAGAGCAATGACACAAAAGGCATCACTGAAATGGAGCCACTCCTAGAGCATCATAAGAGCCTGTTGATTATGTCGCTAGCGCTGCTAGCTGTAGGCGCATTCATTATTTTGAGGTGACGACGTCACCCCCAATTTGAGTAGCACAACGATTTAGAGTCCAATCCCAAATTGAAAGGAGATTGGACATGAAGAAGCGATTTACGGAAGAGAAGATTATCGGTTTTTTGCATGAGGCGGATGCGGG
>Ga0210050_1000134_pt1 | contig 97303 bp, 95 predicted proteins | sample CryGey132114_all_FD_185463 | JGI IMG/M metagenome (GOLD analysis project Ga0210050, IMG submission 185463) | Groundwater microbial communities from aquifer - Crystal Geyser CG22_combo_CG10-13_8/21/14_all (SPAdes) (version 2) | ecosystem: Environmental > Aquatic > Deep subsurface > Groundwater ... | reverse complement strand
GTGTCTTTAATGAGCTCGTTGTGGCAAGTCGCCACATGCGCTTTCTTATTGAATGATTTTTCAATCGCGCCAGCCACTTCGGTGAAGTGCATCGGAGAACCATGCCGCCGTATAACGAGGTATGCGAAATCGCGAATACCGCGTGCGTTTACATTAGGAGAAAATGTACTCCCCCATTCGCCGAGCGGATTCATCCCGACTTCCTTTGAAAGGTCAAGCCACCGACGCGCATAGACCGGCTCACGATACGATACCGGAACAGAATGTTTACCAAGCTCTGCAACAAACCGCTCCACGAGCTCATCTTCTGTCATCAGGTCATTTGAACCGAATGATTTTGCCAGCGACTGAAGCGCAAGATGCACCGAGCCCGCAATGTCTGCATCCACAACCCATCGGTGCGTAAACTGGTCGTTTTCGCGTTCCTTGGTAAACGGCTCACCTAGCATTAGGAGAAAATAAATATGATTATACATGTCATCGTCTTTATGGAGCGAAGAAAGAAATTCTTTTTCGGGCACGATGCCACCGCCGTATTCCCGCATAGACTGTTCAAGCGCAAGAAATGTATCACTTTCGTTCGTATAGGCATCTGATTTTCGTATTGATTTCAGGCCGAAATCCTCAATCTGTCGTATGCGTTCGCGGGTTACGCCATAGCGCTTGCCAATAGATTCAAGCGTCTGACGCGAACCATCTTCAAGACCGAATCGCAACACAACAACATTTCTCACGCGATCAGGTAGAACTGCCAAAAGCCGCTTGGCAACCGGTTTGAATTTTATGATTGATGTCATAGCAATATGAAAGCGATAGTGGCACGACGATGGGGACTTATAATTTATTTATTATATATTTATATCACTTTGTCAAATTATAATACCAGATTTATTAACATTGTGCAAATGCCATCCGAAAAACGCACTGGCATTGCGACCAGTGCGTATTCTCTTACTGCCCGGACGGAGACGGTGTCAAAGTGGTAAATGAGACCAAAACCGTATCCCCCGCGTCAGTCGTTATCGGAATATCGGTATTTATATCAAAACCAATAACCCCGTCATCTTTTCGCAACGCGGCAAAATAGGTCTTACCCGCCTCAATTTCCCGAAGCAAATCAACCGTCACAAATGCATATTCCCCAGCATCAAACCGCGCGGCGCCAAGGATACTGCCGGGAGCGCCATCAATACTCTCATGTATCGCGACCCATGCGTTTTCAGAAAGTACCGCTTTTTTAATGGTCACTGCCGAGCCAGCTGTCTGATTGCTGATGATAACGCTATTTTTTGTAGCGCCGACTATCTCACCACTGCCTGTAAGTACATCACCCGCCGTATCGGTGTCCTTCACTTCTTCATTCGCTACAGAGTTGCCTCTGTCTTTCATGGTTCCCCCATCCCAGAGCCAGAATGAGCCGAAACCGATAATCAACCCGATTAAAAACACGATGAACATTTGTTTTTTTGTAGCCAACGCTTCCCTATCTTCATGCTCACGCACAGGAAGCGGCGCATTTGGAACCTCCTTGTAATTCTTATTTTGTTTATAATCCATAGAATACTGCATTGGTTTATCTTCTGATAATGTTGTCGCAAATGCTACCAATACAGCGAAAAAAGTCAACCGCATGAGAAACTATGTCTACCGAGAAGCTTGCGGACTATCCTGTTACAATATTAACCAACTTATTTTTTATATAGACAATTTTTTTGATGTCTTTTCCATCAGTCCATTTCTTTATTTTTTCGCGCGCAAGCGCAATCCGACGCGCGTCATCTTCAGAGATATCCTTATCAATTTCAAACACATCGCGAACCTTACCGTTTACCTGCACGGTTATAATATGCGCACCCGAAACAATTTTTCCAGCATCATATTTCGGCCAGTGAGCGCGGTGTACTGACTCCGCATTACCGAGCACGCCTCGCCAGATTTCTTCTGTAATGTGCGGAGCAAATGGCGCGAGAAGACGGACAAACACCGCATACGCTTCCCGTCCGACTGTGCCTTTCTTTTCCGCTTCGTTTACGAAAATCATCATAGCGCTTATCGCGGTATTGAAGCGAAAGTTCCTGATATCTTCGGATACTTTTTCAATCGTCTTATGGAGCAACGATTCAAGCGCCGGGTCCGTGTATTCGCCAAGCGCGCCTAAAAGACGCCACACGCGCTCAAGAAACCGGCGCGGTCCAATTATACTTTCTGTATTCCATGCCGCCGCATCTGCAAATGGACCCATAAACATTTCATAAAGCCGCAAGGTGTCTGCGCCGTATGTATCAACCACATCGTCAGGGTTTACCACATTGCCCCATCGTTTGCTCATTTTTCTTCCGTCCGCGCCATAAATAAGTCCGGGGCTCTTGAGCGTCGTAAACGGCTCATTAGTGGAAACAAAACCGTTGTCATACAAAAACTTATGCCAGAATCGCGCGTATATAAGATGTCGCGTGGCATGCTCCGCGCCACCGACATACATATCCACTGACATCCAGTACCTCTCTTTTGCCTCGCCGACAAAATGCGCGCTATTTGTCGGGTCAATATAGCGAAGATAATACCATGACGAGCCAGCCCACTGGGGCATCGTATTCGTCTCCCGCTTCGCGGGTCCGCAACACTCGGGACATGTCGTGTTTACCCACTCTTCAATATCAGCAAGCGGCGACTCACCTGTACCGGTGGGCTCATAGCGCTCTACTATCGGCAAGGTAACAGGCAAATCTTTCTCCGGTACTGCAACCACACCGCACGCCTCACAATGAATCAGAGGAATCGGCTCGCCCCAATACCGCTGGCGCGAGAACACCCAATCGCGAAGTTTGTACTGTGCCATCATTTTTCCGCCAACGAATTCAGTAATCGCGTCTTTCGCGTTTGTGCTTGTCATACCATCAAATACTCCGGAATTAATGATATCGCCTTCGCCTGTATATGCCTTCACCATTGTTTTCTCTCCGAGAAAATACCGAATAATGTTTTTTGTCGGCTCAGTAACATCAGGATGTGCGAGCGCATCTTCAAGCGTCATTTCCATAATTGCTTCGCCTTCATCACCCAAGCGAACATGTGTAGGTGAAACATCGGAAAGATAAAAGAGCGCAAGAAAATTATTCTTGATATCTTCACCGTCGTTCATGCTATCTGATGCGATTAAAAATCTTATCTGCTCTTTTGAAAATTCAGCGCAAAGTTCTTCCTTCAATTCGCGGATAAGACAAAATGTGATATCTTCTCCTTCATCACGCATGCCACCGAATGGAACGATTTTACTAGGGTCTTTTTTTGCGTTACCATCCCGTTTCTGAAAAAGAAATGTACCGCGTGGCGTTTCAATCAATGCCCAAGCACCTTCAAATTGTTCTTTATTGGGAATAACCACTTGGCGAATCGGCAGATTATATTTTTTCGCAAATTGTAAATCCCGCTCATCGTGCGCGGGCACCGCCATAATGGCGCCGGTTCCATAGTAGCCTAGGACATAGTCGGCGATAAAAATCGGAATGTCTTCATTATTCGCTGGATTAACCGCCATCACGCCGTCAAGACGCACGCCTGTCTTTTCTTTTCCTACAGCTGTCCGCTCAATCTCTCCTTTATGCTCGGCTTCATGACGATACGCATCAACTTCATTCCAGTTTGTAATATCGCTCTGTAATTTCTCCACAAGTGGATGCTCGGGTGCAAGCACCATGTATGTCGCGCCAAAAAGCGTATCAGGCCGCGTTGTAAAAATCTGAATTTTTTCGTTGTGTCCCGCGATACAAAACGAAATCTCCGCGCCGTCACTTTTTCCAATCCAGTTTCGCTGAAGTTCTTTGATATGCTCCGGCCATTCGGCAAGCTCATCTATATCCGTGAGCAACCGTTCGGCATACTGAGTTATACGAAGCACCCACTGACGAAGCGGCTTTTTCTCCACAAATGTATCGCACCGCTCACATCTGCCATCTTGCACATCTTCGTTCGCGAGACCTGTCTTGCATGATGGACACCAGTTGATAGGCTCGCTAGATTCATACGCGAGTCCTTTTTTAAACAATTGCAGAAAAATCCATTGCGTCCATTTATAGTATGCCGGGTCGGTTGTATTAATCTCACGCTCCCAATCATAATCAAGCCCTATTTTTTTCAACTGGGATTTATACCGCGCGATATTCTTCTCTACCGCCTGCCGCGGATGCACTTTATTTTTTATAGCGTAATTCTCTGCCGGAAGTCCAAACGCGTCCCAGCCCATCGGATGCAAAACATTGCATCCCTGCATACGCTGGTATCGCGAATAAATGTCAGTAGCGATGTAACCTTTAGGATGTCCGACATGGAGCCCATCACCTGACGGATACGGGAACATATCCAAAATGTAACGCTTTGGACGCGTGTCTTTCTCGGTTGTGATATACACTCCTTCTTCATCCCACTGCCGTTGCCACTTTTCCTCTATTTTTTTATGGTCGTACGCTGCCATCATATCTATATACAATCACAAAATCTCTTATTAAAAAAGCCCCGCACACAAAAGTGTGCGGGGCTTTTAACTATTACCGAACGCTTGTAAAGACCGTATTACTCCCGAATCTTTTTAATACCGACCCAGATAAGCGCAACAAGCGCGATACCCAAGACGACAAGTCGGAGCACATCGTCCATGCGCGACCAATAGCGCGTTGAGCCGATTACAAGCGACACGACACCGCCGAGCGAGAGTGAGAGTGAGAGTGTCTCAATCGGCACGAATATCGCCACGATAATCGCTATCACGCCGGCGATAGTCCATGCAACAAATACATTCCGCTCGTACACATCACGCGCATCCTCATACCCCTGCCGGCAAGTAAAGTCAGGGTCGCAATACCCTTCTTTTTCTGTTGCTATCTTCGGCACAGGTACCGGCTCGCGTTCAAGCAAGCCGTATTGAACGAACCGATCTTCAGTCCATTGTCCGCCGACTTCCAGACATTCATCTTTCGTCTCAGGTATGACGCGCACCTGTTTTTCCTCGCAGAAATCCGTATATTCCGGTTCGTGATACGCGACCTTGATTGCGCTGTTAAAAAAGAGGTTCAACACAATAACCGTGCCGACAATAAGGAGCCATTTGAGCCATCCGGCATATTTTTTTGGAAGTTTTTTCACTTCTTGTTCCATACCAAAATAATGTTAAGCTGATAAGAGTTTCTTCTACTATACAATATAGACCGTCATTTGACAAAACTCACAAAAAGAAGGGGGTCCTATGCGGATAGGAAATTTTTTGCTGACCGATTTTGTCGTTATCTGCATGACAGGCGCGCTTATCTGCTATCTCGCCGCAATGTTCCTTGCTCCAAAAACACAGAAGCATTGGGTGTGCGCCGTCACCGGATTCGCACTTGATATGTATGCCACCTATCTGATGGAAACATACGGCAGAGAATTTGTCTCCAATTTTTCACATACGATACTCTATCTGCACACAGCGCTTGCCGCCACCGCGATTATATTATTCCTTACCATCGCTTTTCTTGGTGTTAAACGCCATTCAAAACATCCTATGCTTGCCAAATACATATTCCTGCCCGTATGGCTTGCATCGTATATTTCCGGCATCATACTTATCTATTAAAAATCCCACGCGCGCGTGGGATTTTCTATCAGCGGACTTCCCATTGTTTTGATTGTGCCATCTCGTATATCGCGTCCATAATGCCGTTTACTTCCTCATCGGAAAGCGTCTTAGAATACGACTGAAACACTAGCCGAAAGGCATATGATATCCTGCCGTCTTTTTCAAACTTATCAAAAAGCATGATGCGAGAGAGAAGTTCGCCGGCATGTTCTGCAAGTGTTTGTTCCACCGCGAGAGCCCCGATGCCTTCTGGCACAAAAAGAGAAATATCGCGCGCGACAAACGGGTATTTGGAAACAGGTTTATAAACAATGTCCGGCGAAACACCATATGCAGGTTCTGTAATACTATTTACAGGTATCGCCTCCGCGGCATAAGTGATATCCACTTCGGCAATGGCTATCTCTGTGTTTTTGTCAAAATACAAGGTGATGTGTTTTTTATCGGATATATCAATGAGGCATGAAAGTACTGCCAGAGCATCATTTAAAATCTCATCCTCTTTCCGTGCCTTCTTATCTTTAGCAAGCCGCTTGACGCCAATCGCAAGCACAAAGTATTCGCCATCTTTATCAAATACTTTTCCGATTTCAAAAATCTGTACCGCGCCAATACCGAGCAGATCCTTGTAGTACGCGCCCTTCGCAAGCACATCGGAAAAAGCAGGCGCGAGCGCATGCCGCAAATATTTTTTGTCTTCTGAAATCGGATTCTCAAGCAATCTATGTTTTTTTGGGTCTCCTTCCGCGGTAAACGACGATGTCAATATTTCAGAAAATCCTATGTCCGCAAGCGCGTCACGCACCGCGTCGCGGAACAACACTTCTTGCGGGACAGGCGACGGCATATCCGAACGAGGCTCTCTCACGGGCACAGTATCGTAGCCGACGATTCTTCCGATCTCTTCAACCAAATCAACAGGAAGACGCACATCAAGCCGTTCTGCCGGTACGGATACAACAAAGCGCTCCGGCACTTCATACCTTCGGACGCCGACAATATTTTGAAAACCGGAACTTTGCGCAAGCGGTTCAATCACAACTTTTCCTTCTTTTTCAGTCGCGTGCATCACCTGCCCGCCGCCTAAAGAGAGGCCGACATGATCAACCCCTTCCGGCACCTGTGTCCCCGGCAAATATTCTTTCGTTTCCATATGGATACCGCGCTTCATAATCCCAGTATTTGCAAAAATAAGGTCTCCCGCTTTAATATCATTTTCCGAAACCTGTTGTCCGTATACATACTGGTCAACCGTCATCCGCGGAATATTAACTCCCGCTTGCGCAAACAAATACGCCGTAAACGATGAACAATCAAACCGCTTCGGCGCGTCATACGCGACGCTCGCGCCCCACAGGTAAGGCTTTCCTTCCAAGCCGCGCGCGATGGAAAGCACATGCGCCACAGGATTTTTCTTTTCATACGGAAACCCGAGCCGGTCAAACGCACTGGCAATGTCCAAATCCGAAAGAGTGGTGCCGAGCACCATATTCACTTCTTCAGTTGACACCCCGACGAGATATGGAGCTTGAGGGCGTGGATACGCGTCTATAGTTATACCGATTTTTGTTTCTTCTGTGCCTGCAGTGTCTGAAATGAGCGCCGTCACATATTCCATTGCTTCTGACGCAAGCCACGGAGCCAGTTCCCGCTCAAAACGCATTGACGAATCGGTACGAATGCCAACCGCTTGAGATGTTTTCCGAACATTTTTCGGCTCAAAATTCGCCGCTTCCAAAATAATATTTTTCGTTCCTTCTGTTACCTCCGCTTGCGTGCCGCCCTTCACACCGGCAAGCGCGAGCGGGCTTGCCGTATCAGCGATAACGAGCATATCTTCAGTAAATCTGATTTCCTGCCCGTCAAGCGTCTTCATTGCCTCACCGGCTCGCGCGTGGCGGACAATAATACCGCATGAATCAGGCCTATCTGCATCAAAGGCATGGAGCGGTTGCCCAAGCGTAAACATCGCGTAGTTTGTAGCATCAACAACATTATTAATCGTCCGCTGACCTATTGATTCAAGCCGCCGCACAAGCCACTCCGGCGACGGTCCGACTGCTATATTCTCAATTACTCTCCCGACATACCGACGGCAGAGTTTTTCATCCTCTATCGTGACAGAGAGCTTGCGCACATTTTCTATTTCTGCAGGCAAAGACGATATGATTTCTTTTATCGGTAGCTTTGCTAGCACAGCAAGCTCGCGTGCTACACCGCGATGCGATAGCGAATCATGCGCGCGGTTCGGCAAGATATCTATTTCAAATATTGTATCGTCGTGATATTTCTCTACCCACTCCACCTCATAGGCATGCATAGTCAAAAGACGCGCCACCGCTTCGGGAGATGGCAGAGGTTTATCAAAAAAAGATTGGAGCCATTCAAAAGATATTTTCATATTTCCCAACTACGTAGTGCGCTACGTAGCATACTACATAGTAGAAAATTGATTGATGACGCGCAGGTCACCCTGATAAAGCAGGCGCACATCTTCTATTCCATACTTAAGCATGACAACGCGGTCAACGCCGATGCCGAACGCAAACCCCTGCCATTCACGCGAGTTAATGCCGACATTATTCAGCACATTCGGATGCACCATTCCCGCGCCCATAATTTCAATCCAACCGCTGGCTTTGCATAAGGCACAACCTTCTCCTCCGCACTTAAAACATGACATATCTACTTCTACGCCCGGCTCGACGAACGGAAAGTAACTCGGACGAAAGCGCGTTTTGATTTCCTTTCCAAAAAGCTTTGAGAAAAAATGCGCTAATACGCCTTTCAAATCGGAAAGTGCCACATCGCGCCCAACCCAGAGCCCTTCCAACTGGTAAAACTGTACTTCATGCGTCGCGTCCGTCGCTTCATAGCGAAACACTTTCCCGGGCGCAATAATTTTTATCGGCGGCTGATGCGCCTCCATATATCGTATCTGGACTGGCGAGGTATGCGTGCGGAGCAGTCGTCGCTCGCCTGAAGCATCCGGCTTAAGCCAAAATGTATCCCATAGATCCCGCGCCGGATGGTCTTTTGGAACATTCAATGCGTCAAAATTATAGTGTTCGGTCTCAATTTCCGGCCCCTCGGCAATTATAAAGCCAAGGTCACGAAAAATACCCACCATATGGCGTATTGTATGTGTCATAGGATGCAAATGTCCTTTTTGCGCTTCCTGCATATCGCCAGTATAACGAAAAAACCCGACAAAAGAAAATTGCGCCGAGTCAAAAGAGATTATTCCACAAGCCGGAGAAGGGATTCGAACCCATGACCTACGGTTTACAAAACCGTTGCTCTACCACTGAGCTACTCCGGCATCATACGATTTATGACATTCCTTCCTCTTCTGATTTTTTACGCCGTCTTGACAAGGTTTTTTCAATACGCTCCCGAGGATCCATGATGCCTGGTATTGGCGCGTCAGCAAGAAGTTCCGGCTGCGCTTTTTTCTTCGCATGGTGTGTTCGGACAATTTTCTTTCGCTGTTCGCCTGTCATTTGATGACCTGACATTTCCTCAAAAAAAGGAGAGCGTTTTATATCACCGGAGAGAGAAATATCACGCTTGCCTTCCAGAGCATGTTTTGCTTTTGCTGAGAACCTATGAATGATGTCTATGCCGCGCACAATTTTAATCTTCGCATGGCCTTTTGCGCGCACGATAAGCGGCTCAGTATGCCTCTTATGAAGTATCCGTACAATTGTCCGTACGAGCGTTACTACGCCGTGTATTCCGTCCGACACGGTTGTTGTCATCGATTCTCCATTCAGTTCAGTAGATTCATCACGATACTCTATGTTTTGTCGCCTCATCTGCAATGCGCGTACGATAAAAATACCGGCAATACCGGATACTGAAATACCGAAAGAAAACATAAGTATGTTCTGGAGCATACGCCGCTATGCGCGGGTGGAAAAACGCGCAAAATTCGCTACCTCAATCCGCTCGCCGAATTTTTGCACCGCCTGTTCAATCAGTGTGCCGATTGTCACGCGTTCATCTTTAATGAACGGTTGTTCCAAGAGTTCCTCTTTTGTTTCAGGCGACATCGCTGTAATGTGCATTGCTATATCGCGTGCAAGTAATCCGAATTCTTCGTTATTCGCGACAAAATCCGTCTCTGACGCAAGTTCAACAAGAGCACCAACCGTACCGTCACCGTGAATGTACGCGCTCACTTTACCGGCGCCAAGCGTGCGGTCCGCCTTTTTCGCGGCGATAGCCACACTCTTTTCCCGAAGAATTGCGATGGCCTTATCTTCGTCACCGCCCGCTTCTTCAAGCGCATGCTTTACCTGCATCACCGATACGCCCGTCTTTTCACGAAGAGCTTTGATTTGTTCAGTTGAAATTGCCATAAGTAATAATGCGCTGTGCGCGTATCCTGCGAAGCGGTTATTGCAAACCTTATTTATCAGCTTTTTCCGCATCCGGTATCGGTGCGATCATTTCTTTCCTGCCAGCCATGTACGCATCTCGTATTGCGTCTACAAAATACGATACGCTTCTCTGCGTTGAATCATTTGCCGGAATCGGATACGCGATATTTGAAATATCGCAATCAGAATTCGCAAGCGCGATTACCGGCACGCCTGTCTGAAGCGCTTCCGTTACCGCGATTTTCTCTTCGCGCGGGTCAATTACAAAAAGCGCTCCGGGAAGATTTTCAAGCGCGGCCACGCCGCCAAAATTTACTTCCAGTTTCTCTATCTCTCTGTCAAATAAAAGTCGCTCTTTTTTAGTATACATGGAAAGTTCTCCTTTTTCCCGTTTTACAGAGAGGTCTTTTAGGCGCGCAAAACGCTTTTTGATTTCAGGCATATTGGTAAGGAGACCGCCAATCCATCGGTTTATCACAAATGGTTGCCCTGCAGTGTCTGCCGCGCTTTCCATAAAGACCTTGATGGAAGGTTTCGTGCCGACAAAAAGCATTTTCTTTCCCGATTTTCCGACATCTGAAACAAACGCTTTCGCGCGTTCCAGATACGCTCCAGTCTGCTCAAGGTCAATAATATCCACGCCACTCTTGCTCGCAAAAATAACAGAACGAAACGAGGGATGGCGGCGCGAACGAGAGTACCCATAATGAGCACCCGCTTCAAACATATCGTCAATCGGCATCTGAAACGCCGTTTTGTTCATTTCAGCCATGAGAGGTTTTATACCAAAAAAAGAGCGCGGATGCAAGCAGATTACTCCCCAGCCGCTTCTTCTATCGCGCCAACTATCGGTTCAATAGCGCCGGACAAAATATTTTCAATTCCATGCCAGCTTTTCTTAATACGGTGGTCGGTAACCCGATCCTGAAGAATATTATAGGTGCGGATTTTTTCCGAACGGTCACCTGTGCCGATCTGCCCCTTGCGCGCCGCCGCATACTCGCGTTCTGATTTCCCGCGCTCAAGGTCTTCAAGTTTCGCGGCAAGAATAGTAAATGCTTTATCACGGTTCCGTTGCTGGCTACGCTCGCTCGTAGAACGAACGACAATACCGGTCGGCTTGTGCACAAGACGAACTGCTGTTTCCACCTTGTTCACATTCTGACCGCCGGCCCCTCCGGAACGAGAAAAATCCATTTCAATATCCGCCGGATTGATTTCAATGTTTGCCGTCGAACGCACTGGCAATACCGCCACTGACGCCGTTGATGTGTGCACTCTGCCGGATTTTTCGGTCGCCGGAATCCGCTGGACTCGGTGAACTCCGGTCTCATACCGAAGTATTCTATATGCGCCATCGCCCTCAATCTCAAACGATGCTTCTTTATAGCCGCCGAGCGGCGATTCAGATGCGTACACGAGACGAAACGGCCAACCGCGCCTCTCCGCGTATTTGCCGTACATTTCGGCAAGGTCCCGTGCGAAAATAGCCGCCTCCTCACCTCCGGCTCCGGCGCGTACCTCAAGCACGGCTCTATTCGGAAATTTTTCCTCTTCCTGTTCTTTTGCGAGAATTGCATCCATTTGCTGAACCAACACTTTCTCCTGTTCTTCAATTTCCTTCAACTCTTCCAGAGCGAGTTCCCGCAAAGATTCATCGGCTTCCGCGGTCTGGAGCGCATCCGCACGCGCGCGTTCAAGACGCTCATATTCGGCGGCTAAAAACTGTGTCTTTTGATTTTCCTTGTAGATATGAAAATCCATATAGCAATTCTATCGCGATTTCAGATATTTGACAACATAAAATGTTGTATGTACAATTATCGGAGAAATAATGTACTCCTCTAATCTCAAAAGAAAGGTGGAAATCTGATGGACAGCCGGATACTTGGATGTTTTACGATTGCCATAGGACTGCTTGGGTTTGTATCTGCATTTCAGTACGGATATGATATTTATCACATACTGGTATTCATCATATTGGGCATTCTCATGATATACGGACTCAAACTACCCCAGATTATGACAGTCGGCATCACGGTAAGCCTAATATCGCTCATGCTACATATCATGCTCTACCCGCACAAGGCCCCGGTTGGTACTATTATGATTTTTATACTCACTCTGACAGCGATCATATTCGGGGACGACAGAAAAATCTGCAATGTAAAAAAGAAAAAGTATAAAAGGTATAAATAAAAATTTGAGTTTCAAAAATCCCGCCATTCGGCGGGATTTTATTATTTCTTTTTCTCGGTTTTTTTCTGTGCGTGTGCTGGAGCTTTTGCTTTCTCTCTGCGCGCCCTAAATTTCTCCACGCGGCCCGCAGTGTCAACCACTTTCTCCTGACCTGTAAAGAAGGGGTGGCACGCGGCACAAATTTCCACCTTGATAGTCTCTTTGGTGGAGCCAATTTCAAAAGTATTGCCACAAGCACATGTTACCTTGGCGTGCGGAAAATATTTCGGGTGAATGTCTGCTTTCATAGTTAGAAATGTTTTAGCACATAATCAATCTTATCGCAAGGCATCAATCATGCCCTGATATTTCTCCGCAAGCGCCATCACATCGTCCCCATAGAAAGCGTAAGCGGGTTTAGTCGCATTTTTCCAGCCAGCGAGATACCGGAGCGCGGCGAGCCGTTCGGCTGAATAGGTGCCTTTCGCAGCACCATTGTCTTTTAGGAGTAGCGCTGAAGCCATAAATGCATCTTCTGTATCCCACGGATTCGGCGGATTATGCCCTGTAAGCGCTGAAACTTTGTCTTCAAACAAAATCCAGGTTGACGGGATAAACTGTGCCGGCCCCATCGCGCCACCCCAGCCATACCACGGTTTTTTTGATACCGGCATACGGTCAGGGTCAAGCCCGAGCCGAGCAGTAATCTCCCGAAATACCGGTCTGTCGCGCGTTGGATGCATATCCACAGTCCATGTGCCGGTACCGATATTCTCTCCCAAGTTTGATTCTTCAGCGATTATACCAAGCAGAAATGCCGGACGAACACCCGTCTTTTCGTACGCACGCTCGGCAAGCTCAAGCGCTTTGCCAAAAGGAATTGCCGCTGTGTCGCGAAGCGAGAAGAGCGCGGCGCGGATTTGCGCGGCATCTTTTTCTTGTGCCTTCAATACCTTCTGATAACCATCTTCCTCTCCTTTGGTAACGCGAAGTAAAGTTGCTTTCTCCTTTTCTCGCTCTTCTATACGCCGCTTCTGCAGTTCCTGAATTTGACGCAATTCAATTTCTTCAATTCGTTTTTCTTCAAGAGACTGTTTCTCAACCTCGGTATCCGCCTTTGTTTCTATAATTTGCTTAATAGATTCATTAAGCGCTCGGCCTACAAATTCAAACGAATCAATATCTACAAACACCTGAGATATATCTTCGTGCGCCAAAATAACTTCCACCATTGAGTACGAATCTATCTCATGTTTCCTGCGTATAAGCTGTGCAAGCGAACGCCGTTCGCGCTCCATTTCTTCCAAAAGCGATCCGATGGTGTCTTCTTTGCCTCCGATATCCCGCTCAAGCTTGCTGATGGTAATGTTTCTCGCGCGAATTGAGAGGCGAGCTTTTTCAATCTGCGCATCCAATATAGCAACATCACGCTCGAGCGATACGCGCTCACGCTGTTTTGATTCAAGAATTATGCGTTGGGCGTCTATCTCCTTTTCCAGCTCAACAAGCTCTGCTTCAAGCTCAGCCCGCCGTGATTCAATGTTTCCGGCAAGCGCACCAAACGCTTCCCGCGCGCCGAAGAAAAGAACGGCAACCGCCAAACATACTGCGATAGCTGTGACACATCGTTGCATAAATATAATACTTCCAGTATACACTAAGCCGGCACGCGCCGCCCCTTGCTGTTTCGCGGCTGTTTCGCGCGACATACATGGCGATACATATAGCCCCCAGATAAACCTAGATTTTTATTATGCCGCCTTTTCTGTTGAAGCATCTGCGCCGTCAACATCTTCTTTCTTTCCTTTCTTTTCAACTTCAATAGCGCTCATATCTATCGCTTCTGCGGACGCTTCTTCTTCTTCTTTCTGCTCAGCGATAAGCGCGACGATTTCATCCGCTCCATCCGTTGGCACGGCGCTTTGAGGAAGCGCGATATCGCTAACTTTAATACGGCTTTCAAAATCAACAAGTTTAGAAATGTCCACCTTCAAACTGTGCGGCAAATCTTTTGGTAATACTTCAATTTCAATTTCATGCATAACCTTCACAAGCGTGCCATTCAATTCTTTCACCGCAGGAGATATGCCTTCAAACTCAAGCGGCACGGTTACCGTAATCTTCTTATCTTTATCAATAACATAAAAATCAGCGTGAACCGGCATGCCTTTCACAGGATCCGTCTGCACATCCTGTATAAGAACATCTTTCGCGCCCGTCGGCGTATCAAGCGTAATCACCGACGATTCACCCGCCTCACGCCAAACCTTCAAAAATTCAGTAGTATCAACAGAAATTGTGGTCGCGGAAACTTTATTGCCATAAAAAACTGCCGGCATTTTGCCATTTTTTCGCAATTTTTTTATATGTTTACCCTTTTCGCGGGTATCTGTCGTCAGTTTTAACATGCCGATATTTATACCAGAAAATAAAAGTGAAAGCAATAAACCCGACTATATCTTGAGTGCAAACGAAGCAGGCGCTTGTTTCAATAATATACAGTGCCCGAATCGCGATTCAAACAAAAAGGATAAGGCGTGGCTGACAAAAACGCGCCAGCCAGAATAAAGACGGCAGTGCATGCGCCGGAACTGAAGGCGGTGAGTGCCAATCAGAACATCACATTCCGCTAAAAAGCATGAGACGCTTTTCCGCTACTTTCTGTATCGCCTCTTTCGTACCACGCATGATTTTGTATGGCGCAACCTCATCTGGATTTTCGACAAAATTTTTCGCGAGTGCGTCTTTCCACGCAATGCGAATTTCTGTGTTGATATGAACAATTGCCATACCGGCTTTTATTGCGGCGACAAAATCCTCGTCGTCTGTTCCAGAACCGCCATGGAGCACAAGCGGTATGCTTGTTGCATCGCGAATATGTTGGATGCGGTCAATTTCAAGCCGAGGATTACTCATCGTCTTTTTGAGAATGCCGTGAAGGTTCCCAACTGCAGGCGCAATCATATCCACGCCCGTATCTTTTACAAACGCCGCCGCCTCTTCAGGTGATGTCAACTCTATACCTTCAGGCACTTCATCAAGCAACTTTGACGAACGGCCGATATAGCCGAGCTCACCTTCTATAAGAACATCGCGCTCGCTTGCGCGCGCATACTCAACGCATTTTTTTGTCGTCTCGGTGCGTTCTTCCGCTGTAAGCTCCGTACCATCAAAAATAGCCGCATCCACGCCTGCGTCAATAGCTTCTTTCACTTTTTCAAACGAATAAGTATGGTCCGCATTGACGAACATCGGAATCCCAAAATCTTCGGACACGCTCCGTACGGCAAGGACCGCCTGTCGCATTCCGAAAAATTCACGCTCGCCTTCAGAGAGACCAATGATCACGGGCACGCCGATATTTTTTGCCGCCTGTGCAATTCCCCACAATCCTTCCATGTTTGAAATGTTGAAATGCCCTAGTGCCACCCCGCGCGCCGCGACATCTGCAATATATTCCCTAAGCGTTGTCATTGAGTGTAGTGTAACACATCTTTTCCGCACTATACACTTACTGACACTTACTATGCGCGCCAATACCGCCAACATGACTGATTGGACAATCAAGATTGACCAAGATAGTTTTTGATAGTATATTTTTACACAGTACCTTTAGATTTATGTTCTTTACATTGTGCCAAAAAAGGTACTCATTTTCTCAACTCACTCCAAAGGAGGTGTTTGATGCCACCGAAAACCGAAGAAGAGCACGCCCGTCTGCATGTACTCACGCAGGTGGAAAATATCATCAAAGATGCTGAAGAACGGAAAATATTGGAAACAAAGGAGCAAATAGACGCGCTGGCACAGGAGCCCGCGCAGAAAACTGAAATACAGCGGCTTGAGTGCGGATTTGAGATACAAAAAACTGTAATCACAGACAGAGGCGCAGACATCGCGCTCGCGCGTGATAAAAAAGAGCAGTATGAAAAAATCCGCCAAGAGCATATATCCGTGTTTTCACGCGCACATGCCGGCGGTTTCCGTCCTATTGCGATACTTCCAAGAAATGTCTGGGTCGGACTCGCAAAAAAATTCGGATTATACCGGTTTGAATCGTTTGACAGAAGACATGACGGTAAAATACCTGCTGCAAAACCAACACATCCTGTGACATCGCTTGATGCGATTCTCGCACTTCTGTGTATCGCAGTGGGCACGATAGCTGCACCAATAAGCGCGGCGCCATACATTGTCTGGACTGCCTCTCTTGCCGCGATACCCTTTTTTTACTTATCGCAAAGGCGAATGCATTGGTGGTACACGATCTCTGTATGTCTTTCTTTTGCAGTTGTCGGATTGTGCGTATTTCTCGCACCAGAACAATTGCAAAACCCGATTGTCCTTGGACTGAAAGTAGTCGCGTTTGGATTTATTGTCTTGACATGCATTTTTCTGGCTAGTTTTTTCCTTGATATCTTATGGTCAAGCACCATAATAAGCGGCCGTGTAAGCGCATGGTTATTCAGACAACGACTTCGTTTTCTTTCGCAAAGAAAAATCACCGCTCTTCTATGGCCGAATGGTTCCGATGAAGTTTATGGAAATACGCACCTTTATCTGACCGTTCGTTTTCCTAAAGCTCCGGTATCTTTTCTTTCGCTTCTCACCCAACTGAAAACCGCCGGATTGAAACGACATATTACCGTCAGTCCGGACGCTATCGCGGTCAATCCGGATGAAATTGTAGCGGTCTATCAAGAACGCGTTCATTATTTTGAATGGCTCAAAGAGCATGACCATGACCGCTGGCTGCGCGAATGCCCGATTCTGTCGTACAATGATGGCGAATACGAAGTTGTCCTCGCCCAATTCGGCGACTTTCCTGATGAAAAGGAAGTAGTAGAATGGGCGAAGAAAGAAGGCGTTGATTTGTGTTTTAACTAAGTATGCTTTAGCCGCTCCGACTTATGTCGGGGCGGCTTTTTATTTCTGTGCTATACTGGCTGTATTGTAATTAGATAATCGTCATAGATATGCAGCAAGAAGAATTTGATTTCATCTCAATAGGCGACACCACAACTGATGCGTTCATCAGAATCAATCAAGCAAGCGTTTACACCGACGATAAGGGCGGCGAAAAACTCTGTGTTGAGAACGCAAGCAAGGTGCCATACGAATCAGTAACCGTCGTACCGGCCGTCGGTAACAGCCCAAACGCGGCAGTAGCGGCACACAGGCTTGGCTTAAAATCAGCACTTGTGACTGATATAGGCGATGACTGGCACGGAAAAGAGGATCTGGAGACATTCGCAAAAAACGGCGTTGACACCCAATTCATACGCATACATTCCGGAAAAGAGAGTAATTACCACTATGTACTTTGGTATAAAGCCGAGCGAACCATTCTCATTAAACACCATGATTATCCATACGCGCTGCCAAACATTGGTAAACCGCGATGGATTTATTTTTCATCGGTTGGCGAGGATTCAATAGAATATCATCATGAAATTGCTAATTTTGTAAAAGAGAATCCAAATACCAAACTTGCGTTCCAACCGGGTACATTTCAAATCAAACTTGGATACGATACGCTTAAAGACCTTTATGAAGCAAGCGCTATATTTTTCTGCAATAAACAGGAAGCACAGCTGATTTTGAAATCAGACGAAAATGACACGGCAACACTTGCGCGGATGCTCCATACAAAAGGCCCGAACCTCGCCGTTGTAACCGATGGTCCCGGCGGCGCATACACAGCAAACAGCGAAGCGCTGTGGCATATGCCGATGTATCCAGACCCGAAGCCGCCGCTTGACCGGACAGGCGCCGGAGATTCCTTCTCATCAACACTAACTTCATTTCTGGCGTTGGGCTTACCGATAGAAGAAGCGCTCAAACGAGCACCTATAAATTCAATGTCTGTCGTACAATACATTGGCGCGCAGGAAGGACTCCTTTCGCGCGACAAAATAGAGGAATATCTCAAAAACGCGCCGCAGGAGTACATGCCGAAAAAATTGTAGAAAAAAATGAGTCGTCTGACTCATTTTTTTCTTTGGATTACTTTTTTAATTTTCTCAATAATCGCATCCGTATCCATTCCATATTCTTTTATGAGCTCATTCGTCTCTCCGGATTGACCAAATCTATCCTCAACACCTACAAACTCAATTGGCACCGGATTAGAGCGCGCGAGAACTTCCGCTACCGCCGAACCCATACCGCCGGCAATTTGATGCTCTTCAACCGTCACCACCGCGCCGGCTTTCTGCGCGGCCGCGATCACTGCTCCTTCGTCCATTGGTTTTACGGTATGGTTATTTAACAATATCGTCCCAATCCCCTCCTCCGAAAGCTTTTTTACGGCATAGAGCGCATTCATCATAATAGAACCGCATGCGATAATTGCCACTTCCGGCTTTTCGCTCTCCCATAATATATTTGCTTTACCGATTTCAAACGGTGAATCGACAGTCGTAAATACCGGTGTTTTCTCGCGCGCAAAACGAAGATACGCCGGTTTATCCGTAAATGCCGCCGCGTATGTTGCCTTTCTAGCTTCTTCCGCATCAGCCGGCACAATAACAGACATATTCGGCTGAACGCGCATGAGCGCAATATCTTCCAGCGCTTGATGCGTCGCCCCGTCAGGCCCCACCGACACGCCGGCGTGCATTCCGCATACTTTTACCGGCACATCATTTAAAGAAACTGTCGTTCTGATTTGTTCATTATTCCGTCCCGGGTTGAACGCGGCGTACGATGCAATGAACGGAATCTTCCCGTAATTTGCCATACCGGAGGCGACCGTCGCCAAATTCTGCTCGGCTACTCCAAGTTCAATATACCGCGCCGGAAATTTTTCCTTAAACCAGTGCGAGCGGGTGCTCTCCGCCAAGTCGGCACATAACACAACGACACGCGCGTCTTTCTCGCCGGCTTCCACAACGCCTTTCCCGTAGCCATCGCGTGTCGGCGCCTGTCCGATATCATCATTCCAGATATTTTCAACTAATTTTTGTGATGAATGTATCATAAAAAACAATTATTCATGCTCGCTTTTTATTTTTCCGCCGAGCGTGCGAAGCTCTGCCAAAAACTTCTCCGCCTCTTCCGGCTTCGGCGACTTACCATGCCATATATAATCAAATTCAATTTCTTTCACGCCTTTGCCTGGAATAACATGCGCGATAATGAGTGTCGGCTTCTCATAAATCGCTTTTGCCTGCTCCACGCCGTCTACAATCTCTTCCATATTGTGTCCGTCAATATCTATCACATGCCAGCCAAATGCTTCATACTTCTCACGAATCGGCTCAAGAGGCATCACATTTTCCGTCATCCCGTTTATCTGGATATTATTTCTGTCAAGAATCGCCGTCAGGTTTGAGAGCTTGTTTGCACCTGCAAACATAGCGGATTCCCATATGTTACCGGCATCCTGCTCACCGTCAGACATAATGCAGTATACGCGGAACTTCTTGCCGTCCATTCGCGCGGCAAGCGCCACACCCGCCGCTTGCCCGAGCCCCGAACCAAGTGGGCCTGATGTTGACTCAAGCGCCGGCATTATCGGCCGTTCCGGATGTCCTTGTAATCTAGTGCCGAATTTCCTAAGCGTTTTTAATTCCTCAAGCGGAAAATACCCCGCATGCGCCATAACGGCATAGCGTATAGGTACTATGTGTCCGTTTGAAAGAATCAGCCGGTCTCTCTCCTCCCATGCGGGATTTTTGGCGTCGTGGTTTAAAATATGAAAATAAAGAGCGGTAAATATATCCGCCATACCGAGCGGACCGGCAGTGTGTCCAGAACCTGCTTCCACAAGCTCTTCAATAAGCGACTGTCGGACAAGATTCGCTTTCTCTTCAAGAAATTTTATTTTGTCTTCGTGGAGATGTGACATATACTGAAATGTGATTCATTGTTCCAGTGATTGAAATTTTACAATAGTTCCAAGTATATCATCGCTCTGCCAAATTGCCGAGCCGGAAACAAGACGGTTTGCACCGGCTTCAATCAGTTTCGGCGCGATATCAAGCGACACACCCCCATCTACGGAAAGTACAATAGACGGAAATGTTTCGCGGAATACGCGCAATTTTCCAAGCACCCGCTCGTCAAACGCCTGCCCCTGATATCCTATATTCGTTATCCCCATACACTGCACAAAATCAATATGTTGTATATATGACGCTACCGCGTCGTTTGAAGTATCCGGATTCAACGCCAGACCTATTTCAAAACCGTCACGGGGCAATTCTTCAAAAAGCGAAGAGGGGTCATCGAGCGATTCAATATGAAAAATAATGCGTTTCGCTCCGGCGGCGATCCAATCTCCGGCGTGTAAAGCTGGATTTTCCACCATCAGGTCAATTTCAAATGATACGCCGCCGCCGTCTTTTGCAAGCGAAATACCACCAGATGCCATCGCGTCAAACACTGCGTCCGAGTCAGCCGTATATGGCCAATCGGCAGACGGCACAAATATGCCGTCCATCACATCAACCTGTACCATACGCACGAGCGTTTCCACGCGGTGAGCTTCCGCGACGATGTCCTCAAGACTTTTCGGCATAATGGCTGGAATTATTTCTACCATACAGGATTAACAATTTTTACTTAAATCTTCAATTTTCTGAATCCGCCGTATATGCCGTTCTTCTGCAGAAAACGGCGTCTCAAGCCATGCTTGCACGGCTTCTTTTGCCTCTTCTTCAGAAATAAATCTTGCGCCCAGCGATAAAATATTAGCATCGTTGTGTTCCCGTGCGAGCTTCACCGTCTCAATCTGTCCGCCATAGTAGACCATCGCACGGACATGCGGAAAGCGATTTGCCATCATTGCCTCCCCCTGCCCGGAGCCGCCTAAAATAATACCGCGACTCTCTTCTGGCTTCTCGGATACGCGGCACGCGACCGGTGTAATGTAATCGGGATAATCATCTGTCGCGTCGTATTGGTCTGGTCCCGCGTCTGTAGCGGCATACCCAAGCTCTCGCAAAAAAATCTCAAGCGTCTCCTTGAGTGCGTATCCGGCATGGTCTGAACCGAGGTAGATAATCATATGTTGTTTAATTTTCTAAGCGTTTCCAGCGGCACTATTTTGTATGAATCATTTCCATTACCACGCAATTTTGCCACAAGCACTGTGCCGTGAGGCGACACATCCTTTACAGTCCAACCGTCTTCAACAACTCCGCTTAAACCTCTCATCCGTATCGCCTGCCAGGGTGAAAATATCGGTTCCGAATCCGTCTCCGCACGCGGTGTTTCTCCTGTCCGCGGCCGTTTATCGGGAGCCTGTTCAAATGCAATCATATATTTGACAATCAGAGATATGGTGCGAGCGTTTCAATATGTTTCGCGAGCATCGCCGCGTAGCCCCACTCGTTATCGTACCACGAAAACACTTTTACCAGGTCGCCGTCAACCACACGAGTCATATTAAGGTCAATAATCGCGCCATACGGCTCACCGACAATGTCGCGCGAAACAATCGGCTCATCCGTCGTCTTTAAAATTCCCTGCCAATCTTTCTTTTTCTCCGCATCCTTAAAAATCCGATTCACTTCCTCAACGCTCGTTTTTCGTTTTGCGACAAATGTAAAATCTGCTAGCGAACCTGTTATGACCGGTACCCGTATCGCCACTCCGTCAAATTTTCCGGCTATCGCCGGAATCGCTTTTTCGGTTGCTATCGCCGCGCCGGTTTCAGAAGGTACGAAACTTTCAGCGGCGGCTCTGCCACGGCGAAAATCCTTGCTACTCGGACTGTCCACAAGCGTCTGGCTCGCGGTGTACCCATGAATGGTACTCAATACCGCTTTTTCCACGCCAAGCGTTTCCATCATAATAGCAACAATCGGCGTCGTCGCGTTGGTTGTACAAGACGCATTTGAAGTAATACGCCCTTCGCCTATATCTTTGAATCCGATGTTAGGCGTTGCCGTCGGTGTCACATCATCTTTCGCCGGCGCGGTAATCACGACACGCTTCGCGCCGGCATCAAGATGCGCCTTTGATTTCTCAAATGTGGTAAAAGCACCTGTTGATTCCACGACTATATCTACATCAAGTTTCTTCCACGGCAAGCGCGACGGGTCATTTTCCGATAGAAATTCAATAGCGCCAAGCTCCGGCTCAAATATGCCGTAGACCGAATCGTGCTTCAAGAGATAGAGAAGATTCTCTTTGGAGCCCAAATCATTAATGGCAACAATATCAAAATTGGGATTATTAAAAGCCTGCCGAAAGAAAACGCGGCCAATCCTCCCGAAACCGTTTATCGCGATGCGAATTTTTTTCTGTGACATACAGACTCAGTATACCAAAAACAAACAACTGGACGAAACAATAAAAAAGTTGGTTGATATTATGTTCTCATTTAAGAAGGCTTTCAAAGAGATTCTTCAGCACGCCTGGATTTGCCGCGCCCTTTGTCGCCTTCATTCCCTGTCCTATCAAAAACTGTATCGCCGCTTCCTTACCGGCTATGTATTCATCGGCCACACTTCGATTATCGGCAATTATTTTTAGAGCAATATTCTTAAGCGCGCCTTCATCACTTTCCTGTAGCAATCCTTTTTCTAGCGCAATCGCGCGCGGTTCACCGCCTTTTTCAAACATAACCGCCAAAATGTCTTTCGCACCGCGCGACGAAATATCCCCGCCGCCAATCATGCCTATAAGCGCCGCAAACTGTCGAGGTGCTATATGCTCAATTCCACGGCCGGTCACAGCGGTAAAGCCGGCAATATCTGAAGTAATGTAGTTTGCGGAAAGCGTCGCAAATGTTTTGTTATCAGGCAAGTGCGTAAGCACATCGTCAAAAAACTCGCGAAGTAACTCATTGTACACGAGAGTTTCGGCTGTCTCTGACCGAAGTCCGAATTGCGATTGATACCGTTCGCGCCGTATCCATGGTAGTTCCGGCAATACAATATCGTGCCAATCTGAAACGAGCGATAGTTTGAGAGGCGGCAGGTCCGGCTCCGGGAAATAGCGGTAATCCTCCGATGTCTCTTTCAAACGCTGACTGAATGTCTCTTGCCTACCTTCATCCCAGCCGCGCGTTTCCTGCGTCACAGAGCCGCCAGCTTCCAGAACCTCAATCTGCCGTATGATTTCATATTCAATCGCCCGCTCCACGCTTCTAAACGAGTTGAGATTTTTCACTTCCACTTTCGTGCCACGGCCGCCACGCGGCGCCACCGATATATTTGCCTCAACGCGCATCTCGCCTTTTTCCATATTCGCTTCCGAAATACCAAGTGTTTTTAAAAGAAGCTGAAGTTCGCGCGCGAAATCTACCGCTTGTTTGGCGTTTTCAATTACCGGCTCTGTGACGAGCTCCATTAGCGGAATGCCTGCACGGTTGAAATCTACAAGAGAACCGTCTGTCTCTGCGTCGTGTATCGAACGCGCGGTGTCTTCTTCCAAATGTATACGCGTCAATAGAACGCCATGAAGCACACCGCCTGAAATAATCGGGTCTTTATACTGGCTGATCTGATATCCTTTCGGGATATCAGGATAAAAATAGTTTTTGCGGTCAAAATGTGTTTCGTCTGCAATGCGCCCGCCAACCGCTTTCCCAATCTTTATGATATGTCCCACCGCTTCTTTGTTGATTGTCGGAAGCGTCCCGGGGTGTCCCATGCACACCGGACAGACATTAACATTCGGCCGCGTTTCGTCAGGGTCATTTTTTGAGTCGCAGAACATTTTTGTCCGCGTTTTTAATTCCGCATGGACCTCAAGCCCGATTGTCGGTGTATAGTCCGCCATATATAGCGCTAGTATAGCACAAATTGAAAAACGCCCACACCGTCTGACGCATTGAAAAATCCTTAATTTATAACAGCTTTTTCAGCAAGTGCTATGGCGCCCTCTTTTGACTTAGCGACCGCAAGAAACAAATTATTGTGGCAGAACAATGCGTCTTGAACGCCACTTTCTGCCGCCAATTCTCTATCACGCTTACCTGCCCATGCTTTCGGCAAATCTTTTCTGTTCGTAAACAACGCGTTGCCGGTGCGTACCGCTTTCACATGCCATGTTCCATTTACCTTCTCAGGATAAATGACAAATAGCGGTTCGGGGTATGCGCGAAGTATATCACCGGAAGAACCATAGTACCGGTCAAGCACTATAAACCGCTTATCTGGCGCGGTATCATACAAATGCCTGATTTGTTCCTCTGCAGAGCAGGCACTCAGCGCGCGCGAGCGTTCGCGCAAAAGAATTTTTTTTGCCACATCCACTGCCTCAATAAAAGCGTCATCAAACGAACTATCCTCGTCCCACCCGAGCGAGAATGACTCAATAACTTCCCCGATCGCATAAATATTTACACCGTCAAATTTTGCACGAATAATTTCCATGCCATTGTCCATAGCGTCAATGTATTCAACAAGTTTTTTATCAATATACTCCGAGGCATGCTGTAAACCGGTAAATTCTGCGCCAAATTTTTTCCACACAAGACCGAGAGATGAATACGGCACGCCGTTTTCACGAACTCCGGCGCCTCCTTTCTGATGATGGTCAAAACGATTTGCCAGCGCGTCATATACATCGCCGACATCCACCACAAAATCGCCCGTCAACCATAGGTTCCGGTCGCGTGAGCGGATAATGTCATACGGCATCTTTTTCTCGTCGTGTAGAATCGCTAAAAGAGCTGTCGCAAACACATCGTCTGCATGAAAATGACCGTTATGAGTTATGATACGCGCTTTCCGCATTATCTCATTGCACCAAGAAACTTTCTGCCGAGAAAGCTTGTCAGCGACACAACGAGCGCGCCAAAGAACGCAGCACCAAATCCGGCTACCGAAAATCCTTCAACGAAGCTTGCGACAAACCAAAAGAGAAATGCGTTGATTACAAAAGTAAACAACCCGAGGGAAAGAAGCGTGATGGGAAGCGTCAAAAAAATTAATACAGGACGGACCATCAGATTCAATGCCCCCAAAATTACCGCAACGACCAAGCCGATATAGAACGACTCCACTACAACTCCCGGAATAATGTAATCCGCCAAAAGCACGCCGAACACATTCAAAAACCATTGCGCAATAATAATAGCCATATTGATTATTGTATCGCCATCTCTGTTAAAAATCAAAACGCCCCGACTGTACCGTCGGGGCGTGATCTATTAAAAACGAGCTGTTACTTCCGCGCATTCCTGATATACCGTGTAGAGCTTTTTCCAATCATTCGCTGTCAGCACGCCGTTTTTCCGAGCTTTTTTCATATCACGAAAGAGCTGTTTGCTCTTTTGCTCATCGCGATACAGTCCCTGTATTCCCGTGCCGGGCACATGCCGCACGAGTCGCCACTCATCCGGCGTAATGCCGTCAATAACAATTACGGCACCATGTTCAAGAAGTCCGAATTCAAATTTCATGTCAATCAATACATAGCCGTTTTCTCTGAATCCATATTCAAACGCTTCAAACGCAAGGCGGGCAGTCTGCTGTATCTGGAAAAGCATCTCGGTTGAGAGTACATATCCATACCGGCTCTTAAAAATATCGTCACCGCTTAATACACCGCCACCGGTCCGCATTCCAGGTCGCCATTTGACAAAAAAGACATCAAACATCCCGTCGTTACCAGGAACCACGCGCGGGTCATGCAATTTGTCATCTTTCATAAAAAATTCAACCTCAAGCGTCGGAAAAATATCGCCGTCGGAACACTCTGGATGCTCCGCAAGATATGACCCGAACGCATACCGCCGGCATACAACTTCAATCGGAATCGCATCGGCAAAACACGCTTTGATGCTAGAGTTGCTTTCACGGCTGATAAAATGATTTGAGATATTATTTTTATTGAGTAAACGGAAACAATTTACCGCAATCTCTGTATTAAGTATTGCCTTACCGGGCATATTGTCCGTAAACTTTCCGTCGCCAGCCGTAATCATATCGGAATTTGCAATAATGATATACGGCACGGAAATATCTTTCACTTTTCCCTTTTTGATAAGCTGTGGTGTCTGCATCTATTCCTCCGTCAGTAGTCAGTAGTGTTGGCAAAGAAAACCTACGCAGTATTATAATCAAAAACACTGTTTGTGTCAAGCAAAACAGCGTTTTTATTTTATACGCCGGCAAACAAGCAAACGGTTATCTGCAAAACTTATTATTTACACTTTTGGCTTCACAATATTTGTCGGCTTACCTAAAGCGTACGAGGTAATATTTTCCGCAGTTACATCCAGAATACGCTCTCGCGCCTCCTTCGTGTTAAACGCCATATGCGGCGTAATAATGACGCGCGGGTGGTCTATCAGATAATGATTCTGAAGAACCGTCTGAAGCGTTTCAGCATTCGGATGCTCGTCAACGAGGAGCTTCATTTCATCAAGCATATACCCTTCTTCTTCAAGCACATCCATACCGGCACCGGCTAAAATTTCTTCTTTGAGCGCCATAATAAGAGCATCAGTATCAACGAGAGGGCCTCTCGCGGTATTTATGAGGTATGCGCCTTTTTTTATTTTTCTCATATTGTCTTTATTCAGCAGATGCTCTGTATGCTTATTGAGCGGTAAATGTAGCGTAATAATATCTGAGCGTGAAAGGAGCGCGTCCAATTCCACATATTCAAAGCCGATTTCTTTCGCAAACGCATCATCATGATTGATGTCAAACGCGATGATATTCATACCGAACCCGCGCGCGATGCGAATCGCAAACTGCCCGATATGGCCTGTGCCGATGACGCCGATTGTTTTTCCCATTAAATCAAAGCCCATAAGACCTTTGGGAGAGAAAGAGCTCGTTGTGATAACACGATCGTGCGCTTCGTATGTGCGACGCGCAAGCATCAACAAAAGCGCGAACGCAAACTCGGCAACGGTATTTTCGCCGTAAGTTGGCACATTCGCCACCGTAATGCCCCGCTTATCTGCTTCGACAAGGTCAATATGGTCAAAACCGGTGGAACGAGTCACTACATGCTTCACGGCAGGAAACCTATCAAACTCCGCCGCGCCCACAGTGGACTTTACAAAGACCGAAAGCACTTCGGCGGCATCATCTCTGATGTCCGAATCGTCTTGGAGCGAACCTTCGTGGAAGACAACCTCATGCCCGCTTAACTTTACTTTCATATAATCTGCCTCCCATGGATCGTTATAAAACGAAATGATTTTCATACAAAAATTGCATTAGTGAATATCCAACAGTATAGCAAGGAATACCTAAAAACAGCAAAATCCCGCGTGCCATATTCTGGCATACGCGGGATTTTATTATTAACGCTCAAACGAATAAGCGTAACATGTTTGTGCGTCACTGCATTTGGTAACGCTTATCGTCCCCCACTCGCCCCTTTTTTCATCACGCTCAACACGGATAGTATCCGAGGCGCCGGAAGGAATTCGCCGTTGAACAAGAATAACTCGGTCAACCACGCCATTACCGTTCGTATCTTCCGCCCTGCTGACCATAGACATATCCTTATCCTGGTGTACCACTGAAACGAACGAATTGCCGATGCTATATTCTGAAAGCGGTGCGGAAGCCTCGGCAACAACAGAGGCCGTATAATCTCCTGCACTATATGAATATTTCTGTATCGGAATAAATAAAGTATCTTCTCGTTCTGCATCGCCCGAGATAAGATACGCCGACCAGATTGTATTGTACTCCATGCGCGTCTCGCCGGAAAAAAATGCTATCGTGCCATTCGTTAAAATCTTTCCTCTTTCAACCGAGACTTCATACCGCACACCGGGTAATGTACCAGATGAGGAAAGAGGTACGCCCACACTCGCCTTTGACATTGCTGCTGAAATAATACCGTAAATACGGGAAACAAGAGTAGCGTCAAGATCAGATTTCCACACGAGATAATATATGCTCGCAACACGCTCCGCTTTATAAAGAATTTGTGTTGGATTATCCGTATCCAACATATCAAATACTGCCCTGCCGGAGTTGCCGGAATCCGAGGCGGCTGCATTCTGCAACATACCATTACCAACACCAAGAAAATATAATGCAAAAAATACAACGAGCGCCCGCTTCATATTCATACTCCTTTCAACAAAATATAAAAAAACACCCGCTACAAGCATAGCAGGCATTTAAAGATTGTCTACATGGAACATATTACGCCCCATGACACTTTTTATATTTCCTAGCGAGCCCACGCGAAAACTTGTTTTCGTGATGGGCGAGCGACGGAAATTCAAGCGCCGTGACAGCGCTTATATTTCTTCCCCGAGCCGCAAAAGCATGGGTCATTCCTGCCAATAGTTTTTCCGTCAGATGTTTTGGGTTTGTCAGCGCGCACAGGTATTGCCTGCGCCGAGTCATCTCCTCCAACCGTCTGCGCGTGCTCGTGCACCTCTTTGAGCCGTTTTTCTTCCCGTGCAATGCCTACCGCAAGCGCCTGTTCATCTATGTTTGAAATATGATTAATAATCTGATGATGCGCCGCCTCCTGCATCTCATGGAAAAGCTGTGCACCTTCTTTTTTATATTCCACAAGCGGATCGCGCTGGCCGTACGCGCGCAGACGCACCGAACTTCGGAGATAGTCCATTGTCTCCAGATGTTCCATCCAGAGCATATCTATGGTCTGGAGAATAATGATGCGTAAAACCTGCGCCAACCGCGCGTCCCCCACCGCTTCACGCTTTTTTAGAAATTTCTCGTAAGCAGTATCGTTGCCTAAAAAGAGCATTTCCAAATATGAAAACACGGCTTCGTCATTATTTGCGAGTATTTTCTGCCGTTCGCCGTACACCGCTTGTCGCTGTTTATTTAACACATTATCGTAATCAAGCACATGTCGTCGTGCGTCAAAGTTAAATCCTTCTATCCGCTTCTGCGCCGCTTCAAGCGAACGGGTAATCATCTTATTTTCAATCGGCTGGTCTTCCGGAATGCCAAAACGCCCCATCATAGCTTTCACGGTGTCAGACGCGAATACCCGCATAAGCGTGTCGTCAAGCGACACAAAAAACTGGGTTGCGCCGGGGTCGCCCTGACGGCCCGAGCGTCCGCGAAGCTGGTTGTCTATCCGCCGCGCCTCATGCCGCTCGGTACCCAACACAAAAAGTCCGCCTGCCTTCTTCACCGCCTCATATTCCTCGTCAGTGGGAGGATTCCCGCCAAGTTTGATGTCAACACCGCGACCAGCCATGTTCGTCGCGATAGTCACAGCACCCCTCCGACCGGCTTGCGCCACAATCTCACCTTCGCGTTCATGATTTTTCGCATTGAGCATCTCGTGTGGCACTCTCTCTCGCGACAAATACTGCGAGAGCATTTCATTTTTTTCAATTGAGACGGTCCCGACAAGCACCGGCTGGCCTTTTTCATGGAGCTCTTTAACTTTTCTGGCAATTGCCTGAAGCTTGCCTGCTTCCGTCTGGTATATTAAGTCATCGTAATCTGCGCGCGCAATCGGCTTGTGCGTTGGTATAACCAATACATCCAGATTATATACATTCCGAAACTCTTCACGGGATGTGTCCGCGGTGCCCGTCATACCGGAGAGCTTCTCATACATGCGGAAATAATTTTGAAAAGTGATAGAGGCAACCGTCCGCGACTCTTTCTGCACCGGCACGCCCTCTTTCGCCTCCACTGCCTGGTGAAGACCCTCTGACCAACGCCGCCCCGGCTGAAGACGGCCTGTAAATTCGTCAACAATAACCACATCGCCATCCCGAATCACATAATCTTTGTCACGGGCAAAGAGCGCTTTCGCGCGAACAGCCGTCTCAAGATGGTGCACATATTTAATACCCTTTTCGGTATAGATATTATCCACGCCGAGTATGTGTTCCGCTTTTGAAATCCCAGTATCGGTAAGCGAAATGCTTTTATACTTTTCTTCAACGGTAAAATCAGTATCACGCTCCATGCCGCGCGCAATCTCCGCAAATTTCGTGTAAAATTCATCGGATTCCTGCGCTGGCGCTGAAATAATGAGAGGTGTCCGCGCTTCGTCTATTAAAATAGAGTCCACTTCGTCAACAATCGCGTACGCATGTCCGCGCTGAGACATCTGATCTTTTTTATACGCAAGATTGTCACGCAGATAATCAAATCCGAATTCGTTATTCGTGCCGTAAGTGATGTCAGCGGAATATGCTTCCTGCCGTGAGACCGGCTTTAAAAATTCGTGCACAACTTTGAATGAGCCAAGCGTATCGCGCTCGGCATCTTTTTCAGTATGACTTGGGTCATAAAGAAAAGACGCTTCATGATTAATGCAACCGGTACGAAGCCCGAGAAAGTGATAAATCTGTCCCATCCACGCGGCATCGCGCCGCGAGAGGTAGTCGTTCACAGTTACCACATGTACGCCTTTACCTGACAGCGCGTTTAAGTATGCGGGTAGGGTTGCGACCAAGGTTTTCCCCTCCCCGGTCTTCATTTCTGTGATACTACCTTCGTGAAGCGCTATACCGCCGATAAGCTGTTCGTCAAAATGCCTTTGGGAGAGTGTGCGTCGCGCCGCTTCTCGAACGAGCGCAAACGCATCCGGCAATAGATTGTCCAACGACGCACCATCTATATATCGCCGCTTCAGTTCTTCTGTTCTTTTTGGAAAATCTGAATCTGCCAACGCTTTTACGCCTTCCTCATGCTCATTAATGCGTCTGACAAGCGGCTCAATCGCTTTGAGCCGCTTTGTATTGTCATCACCGAATATTTTTGACAGAAACCCCATAATGTTTCACTAGCGTACCACCATTGTACCATAAACACAAAACCCCGCAGGAAGCGGGGTTTTGTCGGTACCAAGGCAATACATTGCCTTTGTAGAAGCAATTACTTCTTTTTGCGGCGTACTGTCTTGCGCTTGGTCGTGCGGCGCTTGGTTGTCTTCTTCTTCGGTGCCGCTTTCTTTCGGCTAACTGTCTTCCGTTTCTTCGTTGTCTTCTTCACCGCCTTTTTTGCAACTTTTCGTTTTCGTGCCATAAGAATATAAAGAGATTAATTTCTAACGAACGCGATAAACTCGACCATGCAAAAAAATTTTAAAAAAATAAAAATTAAAAATTAAAAATTTTTTTGCGTTTGTGTTTATTGCAATTATTTTTATTATCATACACTGCGTACACAAAAACAATAATATTTTTACAAAAATGTGGATAACTTTGCGCGCAAAGCTCGCAAAAAATATACTGCGCGCGGAGAACAAACTATAAATTTAAAAATTAAAAAATAAAATATTATTGTACGACCTGCACTTCGCGTTCAAGTTTAATTCCCGTGCGCGCAAAAATTTTTTGTTCAATTTCTTCCGCGAGATAAAGAATGTCATCCGCGCGCGCGGAACCTGTATTCACCAAAACGATTGCCTGATTTTCATACACTCCCGCATCACCTCGGCGCGCGCCTTTCATACCGGAGAGATGTTCAATAAGCCATGCGGCGGAAAGTTTTACTCCACCATCTGCGGCTGCTCGGAAACGCGGCATATCCGGATATTGCTCCGCCAACGCTGTGGCAATACCGCCTAATACAACAGGATTTTTGAAAAATGAACCAGCAGTACCGACTCGCGAGACATCGGGAAGCTTGTCTGCCCGTATCGCGGTAATAATTCTCCGCATATCGGCGGGAGTCGGTCTTGATATATTTTCTTTTTCAAGCGCGTTTAAAACACCGCGATATGATGTTATAACTTTTCCGCTTGGACAAAGACGAAATGCCACTTGAATAATCACAAATCGTCTCCCCGCTTCTGTTTTAAAAATACTGTCGCGATAGCCGAAACGGCATTCTGCATTTTCAAGCCGCGCTACTTCCTCGCGTTCCGTATCAAATACATCTACCCAAGCAAGTGTGTCTTTGACCTCCTGTCCATACGCGCCGATATTCTGGACCGGTGCCGCGCCGACACTGCCCGGAATCGCGGAAAGATTTTCTATACCGAACAATCCGAGCTCTGTAGACTTGCCGACGAACGAATCCCAATTTTCGCCGGCCTCTACAACCGCGAGCACGCTCTCCGCTTCTTGTTTAAACGAGCTTCCGCGGTTTGTCATGGTTATGACTAAACCGTTAAATCCGTCATCGGAAAACAACACATTTGACCCGCAACCTAAAATAAAAAACGGCACGCCGTGCCGGCGCGCGAAACCAATCGCTTTTTTCAGTTCTGCAACCGTTGCCGCTTCGCAGAAATACCGCGCGCTGCCACCGATGCGAAAAGTTGTTCTTTGAGCCAACGGGGCTTGTTCAACAATACGAAACATAGCGTTCCGCCCGGACAAGGCCAGCCGGAGCGAGCTCCAAGCAAATACCTATGTGAGTGCGCGGCTGGCCATATCCGAGCGCAATATGTTTAGTATAAACCCACTGCCGGCATACGCAACCCTGCCTTGCCACATGGCTTTACTGCTCTCAACATGGCTTTGACTTTACCACCGCTCTTCCTGCATGTGTATGTACATGTGTATGTAAACGTAAACCCCGCCGGATGGCGGGGTTTACGCAAGATATTTGCTTTACTTGGATTGCCCTCCCGAAGGATTGCTCTCACTATTCTATCTTAGCAGAAAATAGGATAATCGTCAACTGACGATGCGTATTCCGGTGGATAATTTATGGCAATCTTCCGGCACGCAGTTCGCTGATATAATACTCTCCGGTCTCTTTGAAATCCGGATTCAGCTCAATCGTTTTCTGTATCTGCCCTATCGCCTTTCGGAATTCACCGTTCTGCGCGTAAGCCGCGCCAAGAGAGAGATTATACTGCGCGTTATCAGGTTGCGCCGACACCCGCTTCTCCCAGATCGCGACAAGTTCAGGAAAGCGTTTTTGTGAAGCGTAGGCATTAACAACCGCGTCCCGCCAGATATAATATGTCTCAAAATCTTCGGTCAAAAGCTCTTTCTCAATATCACGCCGGTCTGCATAAATCGCACCAATAGCATATGCAAGATGCATCCGTTGGTTCGTGGTTTCCAGTTCATATCCTTCGCGGAATACTTCAATCATCGTTTCGTAATCTCCTTGATTTAGATATGTGTTACCTAATCCAATCCACACGAGCTGTTTCCCAGGCGATGTCCGACGCGCTTCCGTCAGCAATTCAATCGCCTGTTCACGCTGGCCGAGCTGGTCCATAAACGAACCATAAAAAAGGAGCAAGCGCGTATCGTTTGGCTGTATTTGAATTTGTTTTGCCATTTCATTAACAGCGTAGGTTAAAATTTCATTTTTTGTCTCCTGCGGGATATTTGCTCTGCCAACATCAGACGCGAAACGGAGCAGTTGTTCGCGGACCTCTTGGGTCGCGTAATGGTACGAAGTCGCTTTTTTAAACAGTGCAAAGTTACCGTCTACCGTCTCCTGTTGCGAGATTGCGCGAAGCAGTGTCTGAGCCGCGAGCACGCCGCGGATATTGATGAAGTAGATGCTAAACATAAGCGAGGCTATGACGATACTCGCGACAATTGAAGAAGCAACATGAGACGGTGGCTCAATAATGGTGGCATCCGTCTCCGCGGCGCGCACACGATGCCCAACAGATGTCATATACCCGAGAAACGAGAAGAAGAGAATATAGCTCACTATGTTATCAAAGACAAAGAAATTGTGTGCAAAATATGCCGCCAAAAGTCCCGTCAATATGCTTCGCTCAACAACTGACAACGCGCCGACTCGCCAGATAACCCAAAGAGCGGCTCCGAAAAGTGACAGATACGATAGAAGACCCAAAGCGCCGCCGGCTGTAAGCCAATCTAAGAATACATTGTGCGCGCGGTCAAACCACGGCTCCTGCTTATAGAGCACCGGCTTGAAAAATTTATTGAATACGATATTGAAATTCTCCTGTCCCCAACCGAGTATCGGGTGTTCTTTGAATCCTTCAAACGCCATACCCCAGATTATGAAGCGCGATTGAGTAGTACGCTCCTCAAGAGAAATTGACGCGAAACGGGAGAGAACCGGACTGTCTTTCACAAATTGCGCATCTTTAACCGCGAGAAAACTCCCGACAATAAGAACAACGGCCGCAATAAAACCGACTGCGATTTTCCGTACACGCGGAGTGTCTCTGCCGAATATAGAAACAAGCAACGCGGCGACAAGCGTCCCACCGAGAAGCCCGAGAATCGTACCGCGCGTCGCGGTGTGGTATAGGATAAATGTTTCAAAAAGAATAATCGGCGCGTATACCCATTTTGCCCACGGACGCTCCGCCTGCCGCGCCCAGAGAAATGCCGCGATGAAAATGTGGAAGAGCATATATACGGCAAGATACGACGCGTTGCCAAGTGTCGCATCTAAACGACTCCCTTGGTGAGTGGCGACCGAGCCCACAAGCTGAAGCGCCGCGTAGGAGCCAACAATCAAGCTAGCGCCGAGAGAAGTATGCGCGAACACGCCCCAGAGATACTCTGTACGCAGCGTAGTACCGGCGACAATCGCGTACGCGCCAAGATGCAAAAGCGCCACGAGCCCTTCCATCCGCTCAAAGTTACTCCAGATACTCTTGATCGGATTCTCACCAAAGAGGTCTGCAAAAGTCATAACGCCGATGAATCCGGCAATCGCGGCAAACATCCATGAAAACTTAGGACGATACGATGCGTCTCGGTACATCAAGACGAGCCACACGGCAAAGACGATTTCAACCAAAATACGAAAAGTAAAATTCTTTCCCGTGATAAACGGGAAAAACATTGACGGCGAAACAATTAGCGGAACGAACGGGATAATAAAAATACCGGTAAGAATAATCCATCGCAGCGCCGTATTGATTGTATTCTGGGACATGTTTCTTACCATAGCATATAAAAGCGCCCTTCCGCCAGCCGGCGGAAGGGCGCTCTTTAAAACATAAAACGGGCAAGTGTAACAACTGCAATAGCGGCAAAAAAGATATTGAGCACCATTGGCGGAAACGCTTTTTTCCTAAAACAGTCAAGACCAAGCCCGAGCGCCCCAAACAAATTCATTGAATGATACAGCGCATCGGTCCTCTCAAAAACTCCAAACGACAATAGCCCGTAAGCAAGCAGTACCAATACCATACTGCTCCAACTAAGAGCGTCGTGAGCGGCTATCTGTCGCTTTTCCCGCTTTACATTTACATGGACCGCGTGCCCGCACTTACACCCGCACGGCAAGCTATCGCCAGACAAAACCGCAAAACCGCCACATTCGCTATGCTTCCCATTACCGCATGCATCTGACAAAAAGAACACGGCCTACCTCCTTTTACACCAATTTTACACCACGGTGTCTGTTGTCATAATAACAATCTTTTAAAAATGCACAAAGAATGCAAAAAGATTACTCAAGAGTAAACTTGTAGCAAACAAAATCACCATAATCCACTTGGCGATGTCGTACTGACATTGTCTTCAAAAGTAACGCCCGAGACGATGATAGTATGCGCGAGCGTTTTGGCATTTGCGGCAACGGCAAGCCTGTTGTTTACAAAGCGCACATCAGCAAGTGTAATCGGCGAATCAAGATACGAAAGCGCGGTATGCATAAAGCGAAACTCCGCATCGGAAATGCTAGATGAAGAACCGGGCTCAAGCACGATACCCTGCATACCGCTCACCGTGCCGACGCTTGCGCCGTTGCCGGTCGCGTCGTTTCCGTCAGAATCATCGAAAGCGGATGTGAATACAACCGGCGTACTTGCCACACCGGCCACCTGCATATGCCCTGACACAATGAGCCGACGGCCCTGAAACTTAAGCGTTGCGCCCGATTCCACGACAAGCGCTGAACCTGCAGGTACACTTGCATCGGTAATTTTAATGAGATACGGCAAGCCATTTGCGCCAAGTGTCGTTGTCGCGCCGACTGTGGCAATAGAGTCGGAAAGATTAATACCGTTCGTTATGTTTCCAGAGCCAACATTACCTGAAAAGCCGCCAGGCAGACCATCGGCGCGAACGGCTGTCACATTTCCGATAAATGTATTGCCACTTACCAACCCGCCGCTTCCTGAAATCCGGATACCATAGGTATTATCAGAAAACTCGGAACCGCTAATCGCAGGTGCGCCGCCGGCAACAAACATACCTGCCGATTCACCGTCTTTCTTGTTATACCGAAATGTGCTATGCGCCACGCTTCCTTCGGAAGAAACCATGCTCAAGCCGTGACCGCCTGAATACTCTATCATCACAAAATCAAATGTAGCGTCTGCGCCATCATCAACCACAACAGCGCGATATGTACCCGGTATACCGGTAAACCACGCGCCGCCGTAACGAATGAATGTGTGCGTGAACGAAGATGCGCCGGCAGGACCACGGAGATGTATTCGCCCCCATACTCCTGCAACAGGACACGAAGCGGTAGACGATGCGTTTCCGACATCACAGAGTCCATCGCCGTTCGTATCCCCGCTATAGGTATCGTCAAGAAATGATGTGAAAACAACCGGCATAGCGTCAGTACCCGCCGCGACAAGCGCGCCATCTACGGCAAGCGACGGGCTCCCCAGGTTTACTAATTTCACCACGGTACCGGGCTCAAGCGAAAGCGTCGCGCCGGCAGATATGGTGAGGCCATTCCGTCCGATAATGTACGGCGAATGTGCCTGCGTTAGTGTTTTGTCAGATGCTAATACCGCGCCATTGGCAATCTGATAACTAATACTGTTCCGTGATTTCGGTGTGCCACTGATTGGCACGCCACGCGCGTCACTGCCGTTTCGTATAAACTCGCCAAGTGCCGTGCCCCAATTCGCTGTATCGGCGCCCGAAGCATTTTCATCATAGCGCTCCATTGTTCGCTTTCGGGACAAATTGCCGAAACACCAGCCGCCGCAATCGGGTGTTTTGTCTATCGTGGTCGTCGCCACGCCTGACACGCGCTCCAATACAAGCACTTCGCCGGTATTGGAAAGACCCGAACTGCCACCAGAACCGCTAAATGGCGTCACAAGGTCAGCCGAGATATCACTTACTGTATCATCGTCCGTCCGTTCAATAAGATAGTACCCGCCGGCGGGAATGATACCGGAAAGCGGAGTGGACGGCGCGCCGTCGGTGGCTCGGAGAAACCACGCGCCGGAATCAAACGAAATCGCGCGATTAGTACGATTTTTGAGCTCTATCCACTCATCCGCAGATGACGCGCCTGTGCCCATCCACGCGATTTCGTTTATCACAATCGGCATTCTGTTTGTGACAACTGTCTTGCTCACGGCGGATGACAAGTTCCCAGACGCATCATACGCGGCGATAGAAAGTACAGTGGTCTCGCCATCGGCCACCGATACTGTCGTGGAGGTTGCTATCGTACTTGCCACCACACCGTCTATGGTGAGAAGAAAATAGTCGGTATCCGCCGGCTTTGTCCAGCTCGCCAAAAACTCCGTACCGATAACAAGACACGCGTCATCCGAAAGGAAGTCCTCGCATCCTGCGACAAAAAGCTCCGGTGTATCGGGCGGCGTGGTGTCGGGGTCCAATTCAGGTTCAGGTTCAGGGTCAGGTTCCGCCGAGGGTTCTGGTTCAGGTTCCGCTGCAGGTTCGGGCTCTTCCGCAGGTTCTTGGTCAGGTTCAAAGTCAGATTCATCGGCAGATTCTGGTTCAAGTTCAAGTTCCACAGTGCCTTTCTTTCCGAGTGCCGTTGATACACCTCCGCCTCCGCCGAATCCCGGATAGAGCGTAGTTGCTTTCGGCACCCATACAAAACCTCCGCTTGTATCCTGCCCTTCCGCCGCGTCGTCCAATCCATCACCAGCCACACCATCTGGCAACGGCACATCCTCCATGTCACCCGCTTCAGCTGATTCTGATTGCGCGATATCTCCGTCGCGCGCTTGCGCTACTGCAACTGACCGAGCAAGAAGCGCCGCGTTTTCTTCCAATACCGCAAGCACAGCCGCAAGTTCATGAGCCTCTGTCAAATCCGCAGACGCGCCTCCATCGCTCTGTTCGGCTGGCACTGACCCTTCACCGATACCAGAAACATTGCTTGCGCCGAATACTCCCGCAATATTCTCTCTTACTTTTGCAAACACACTCGCGATATTTCCTCTTACTTTCGCAAAAAAACTTTTATTTTTTTCATACAGCGCGAATGTCTCTCGCTCTCTCTCCACTTCATCAAAAAAGAGCTTCATAACGCCTGCACCATGTAAAACTGCCTGCCGTGAAAGTACACTCCAGTAGTCGGAAATAACGATATAATCTGGATCTTTGATCGTGTATATGTTTAAAAATTCACCCCTATCGAAATCAAATATCGGTTGTATCTCAACTAAAGTATATTGCTCTTCATTTAGATAAGATTGACCAAATATATGATACTGTCCGTCCGACAAAAGTTTTTTGTATTGTTTAATTATGTTTGGTTGATTGTATTTCTCATCAAAAATTGTATCTTTGCTGAAAAAATTCTCATTAGTGAAGTGCGCAATCACATCAAAATAATCGGAAAGCGTGGGAAGAATTATCGGCTTCCGTTGAGCGGCAATGAGGTTCATCGCTATATCGGTATTCTCCGGCGTAAACCGAGCGGTCCATTTTTCGTATGGAGAACCAAAATCAAATGCCGGAGGGTGCGCGTCATCCCGCACATGAGGCGGCACCGTCATATCCTCTATCAGGTGGAGGATATGCCCGAGACCGCGCAGGCCTCGCTCACTACTCCCATGCGCGTACTCATATATCGCGCGCTCCCATGAATAGTCGCTTTCGGCCGAAAAGAGCCCACTGATAAACCCAATGCCGGCGAGGTTTGAAAACACAGCCTGCGCGCGGGTATTCTCCGCCCAATTTTTCGCCGTCAACCCGCCAAAGGTTTTCAAACCAACATTTCTCACGGGGTCGTAGAAATGATTCACGACGCGCGTCTCCGGCGAATCTTCTTCTGTGCTTCCTTCAATAAGGAATCTCTTTTCATCGGCAGACAGAAGTGCGTCCGTATAGGAGAAGTTAAAGAAATCAACAATTTCATCCGTCAACGCGGGGTGCGTGGTCTGTTGGGAATACGCGTACGAAAAAAGCGGCAAAAATATTGCCGCCAAAAAAATTGAGCTAAACATTACAGACTTTCTATTTTCCATACTGGAGAATAAGGATTCTTAACTAATTCAATGGTCATAGCTAGATTTCCTTTGATTTCATAGGAAAAGAAATGATCCTCAGCATAGCCACTCTCAGTACGATTACCTTCCAGAGAGGTTAAAAATAAATCAACACCGCCACTATCAATTCCGGCTCTCAGTTCCTCCGCCATCCTCGCCTGTTTTTCAACAATGAAATATTTCGCCGCAAGCGCTGTGTCACCTGCCTTGAGCGCGTCAATAAAAAGATTGAGCGTTTCTTCCGGTGTATCGCCTCCGTAGGTGTCGTTTCTATACGCCTCTTTCAGATTTTCGGTATACTCCGCTATTTCTTTCTCGCTTCTCGTGATTGCGAGAAAATCATTGAAATCTTCATACGGCAGAAACTCGTCGCGATCACCGCCACGCAAAAAATACCAGCCAACACCGGCAAGAATGATAATACCTAGCACAATACCTATTCGCGTTTTCATAGTTATTCCATCTATACTATCACCTTCATTCTTCAGCTGAAATATTGACGCCGGTAGCGGAAATATCAGTAGTATCGCCAAAGCCGATGTAGCCGGAGATTGCGAGTGAAAAAAGTGCCAACGCGACAATAGTAATAAAACCAAGAATGAATTTCAGGGAGGTTTTATTGAATATCATATTTCTAATTCTACCAAATTTCGTATTATTTCGCATTTATCTCAAGGCTTTTGTATAAAGCATGGGCGCAAAACCCCCACTTAGTGGCTGAGCCACTAAGTGGGGGTTTTGCTAGAGTGACAAAGTGTCTATCCGCGCGGAAAGCTGTTTAATGAGCGCGTCATCTCCATTCTTTTGGGCCTCTGTAATCGCGTTTTCGTAATATCGTCTAGAATTTTCTACATCGCCGATGTCAGCGTAATAGTCACCAAGCGTGGAAAGAAGCAAAATATTGCCTGGATTTTGTTCCAAACCTGAAAGAAGCGCGTCGTCTGCTTCCTCCGATTTGTCCGCGTATGAGAAGCGGTAGAGGTTAAAGAGTTCAATATATGATGGAATATATGACTGATCTTTCTCTATAGCCTGTTTCAGATAGCTCTCCGCCCTCGGGTAGTCCGGCAGGTCGTAGTGATAGGTCATACCGAGATTTTTGTACGCTATATTACCGTTCCATTGCCGAGTTAGAAACTCCCATATCTCAATCGCGCCAAAGAAATCGCCGATTACCTTACGATATGCGGCAAGCTCAAGCCATGAATTGTATGATTCAGGATTTGTTGCAAGCTCTTTCGCAAGCGAGGCGATTTTTTCTTCAGCGATAGATTGTGTTTCCGGCGAAATACTTGCAAGTATCACGACTGGGCGGTTTACATCTGGAGCATCCGCGACCAAGATTTCGGAACGAGACAGTTCGTTTCCTGTAGGCAGTACTTCAAATATACCGTCTCCGGTTCCGGAAATACCTGATACCGCGTCAAGAGGGATTGCGCGAGTATCCGGCAACACATCTTCCTGTGTAGCGAGTGTATCTTCACCAACAGGATTGAGGAGAGATTCGCCCGTATCTGATATTGACCTATATACACCATAGCCGACAAAAAGTGAAACTATGCTAAGGAAAATGATATAGATATTTAGTTTATTATCTTTCATATAAGAGCCATAGTAGCAGACACCCACAAAAGAGAAAACCCCCACCAATTTGGTGGGGGTTTTCTTGACCCTAGCGTCTGTCAATAAACAATCGCTAGCACAAGGTGGTCATTAGTTGATACTTGTGTGGGTTACCGACGTCATGTTTGTCGTCGGGAGGCCCGGTACCAAGTATCCGTTTGTCCAGTCGTAGTCCGTAATCAAGACAGATGAAGTCGTTGAAATCGGAGACCAGATGAAGTCGTCGTTCGTGTCAGCGTCAATCAGAGTGTCGAGATTGGTTCCTGCCTGATTCATCAGGACATTTGCCGCAAGCGACGGATATGCCGCGTCACCTTCAAGCTGAACAACGATAGATTCTGTTCCTGAACCAGTTTCAACTGTTTGAACATTAGCGCGAAGTTCAAAGTATCGTGTAAGACCTGACCCAATCTTGTAGGTCGTGGTCGCCGAACTTTTATCCGGATAGATTTCAACCAGTTTCACCGCGCGAGCCAGTGTGCTCGTCTGCGGGCTGTTTGAACCAAATCCATTAAAGTACTTGTTCGCGTTTACCAAACCGTCTGACGAGAATGATGTGTCAGGATTTGAGAACGAACTGTCAGTGTACGCATAGAGAGCGTATGCCGAAGTCGTTGCTGAAACCGTTGAAGAGCTGAACAGGAATGACACTTTACCAAGAGCAATGTCGTCGTTGTTCGCCGTCACGCTAAATCGGTAGAATGCGTAGTCACTGCTTGTCTGGAGCTGTGTGCTCGGGACAGCAAGCTTCGCCAATGTCGGGTATGCGTTGAAGATACGAACACCTTGCGGTGTAACATTGCCGGTTGTGCCGGTGTTTATAGCCGTACCTCCCGATACCCCGGTACCATAGTTACCGCCCGCTACCGGTGACGCAGAATTATTGTCATCACCATCGTAGGAAACGATGAACAAATCTCCAGATGCCGTCAGCGGACCGACGGTGCCTGAAATGCTTGCAATCGTACCTTTAACAGTCATTGTCTTTGACTCGCCGCGCGGTACACGGAATGCTCCGTCAGCAAAGATGGTTGATGTTGCGAAGTCGCCATCGTTGACGAATGTCGCCGTACCAACCTGTACTCCACTGTTCCAGAGAGTAATCTGGTTTCCTACCAAGTCAAGCGGCGTGTTTGAGGCAGTGTTTGAAAGCTCAAACGCCACGCGCCGAATATCAATGTCTTCGTTTGAAGCAGTGAATTTAAGCTTCAAGAGTTCCACGGAGTCGCCCGGTGATACGATACGGTAACCCGGCGTTGAATCGTCGGTAACCGTGTATGAACCGCCGGTTGCAGTCGTGATAAGCTGGCCAACGCCCGCGTTCACGATAATACCGCTGGTATTTGCCGTAGAGCTGTCAATGGACTGACCGGACTGTACGCCAGTCGCGGTCTGCGCAGCACTTGCGTGCGCCGCAATACCCCATCGGAACTTGTCAGTCGTTGTAGTCGCTGAAGTGTTGCAGTTCAAGTTCAATGTCTTCACCGTACCCTTGGAGACCACAAGTCCTGAATCAAAGGTAAATGTCGTTGAAGAGCCACTTGCCGTCGGGTTCACGAGGTTTGAGCCACTCATCAGAGCAGTTGCGCCATCGTAGAGACCGCAGTTCGTCAAGTTTGTCGGTGTACCCGCGAATGTTTCGTACGCAAGTTTCACCGTGTTGAACCTAATGTCGTCACCTGACTGCGAAGCATCAAACTGATACTTTGAGAAGTTAACCGAACCGCCGGCAACAATCGTCTGCGCAAGCGGAGTAGAAAGCACACTCATCGTAATGGTCGGCGCCTTCACGGTCATTGTACTGCCGGTAATTGCTGAAGACGGAGTCGGTGTTATTGAGTCACCCGTTGACTGGCCTGTGACCGTTGTCCACTGGCTACCCGGCGTTGTTGACGCCTGAACAGTGTCGTTTGAAACAAAGGCAGTGCCAAGCTTACCCTTCAAAGTGTAAGTGCCTTTCCCAACAGGGAATGTCACCGTATCGGTGAAGGTTACAGTACCCCATGCGGAGTTTGTAGCACCCGAAGCGCCGTCTACCGGACCCGCCACTATCGTGCCGTTCCCGTCAACAAGCGTAATGTTTGTGATGTTTTCAGCTTCGTCTCCCGTCGCCATCAGATTGAAGATAATCTGCGCGACAGAAACCGATTCGCCTTTCACTTCCACATTCACGCCACCAATCGGCTGATTTGCCGTGTTAATAGCAATGTTTTGCGCGCCGACTGTCGTCGCGTTCTCTACCGTCAAGCTTCCTGAAGAAACAGTCGCCTGGTATGCGTCATACCATGGGTTCGTGTTCTGATGGAATGCGCCGTCGTCAGTTCCTGATGTGTCAGTGCCATTCGGCGGATTAATACCATAGCCAAATGTCTCACCTGTCATGTAGAGGTCTGTTCGCTTGTAGACATCAAAGTCAACAGTTCGCGAAGAGCCACTAACGATGTCGCCCTTAATTGAGATGTCAATTGAAGAGCCCTTGTCAATCACTATACCGTCACCAAAGTGTGAGGTGTAGTACTTGCCGTCCGATGAAACAACCACATCATACGAAGAGCCGTTGATGTGCGTTTTGATGTTCGCAATATCGTCCTTTGTCGCAGAGCCAGACTGGTTCCAGCGGATAGACTTGATGCGAACTTTCTCATTTGAGCCGGCTGTTACTTTGACTGACGAGAAAGTGTATCCGTCTGTGCCGATTTCTTTCGTGTTTGAAGCGCCCGGGTCGGTCGCGCCGACATTCATCGTCACGGTACCGATTGATAGCGAGCTATTCAGAGTATGGCTGGTACCCGTAAGTGGAAGCGAGCCAGAAACCGTTGCCGAGGTGTTTACACCTACAACCGAGAGGCTCGCGATCTGACCTGTGTAACTTGAGAGGTCAGCAGCCATGTTACCCGCAATCGTCATAGTCACCGCCTGGCCTGCCGGCACCACAAACGGGTCGCCGATTGTTGCCTGGTGGTTTGAGTTCAATGTTTTTGCAATACCCAACTGCGTGCCGACTGAATCCAAAAGGATAATGCCTGAGAACGCCGCATCATTTGCAAGGCCTGTCCGTTCAATCGTTATGCCGTTGATTGTCGTGTCGGTCGGACCGCCGATAAATGTAATGTTCGTGAACGGCAAGCGCGTCGCGTTCTGCGGAGCAAGCGTCGCAGACGGCTGGCTAGCCGCAAGCGAGATGTTCACACCTGTTGCCGGAGCGCCAACCACCGGAACCGTCGGAACGGTCGGAACGCCAGCCACCGGAGCAGAACTCATGCTGTTCAATTTAGCGCGGGTTGAAGCACCGACATAGCCGGTACCTTTTGAAAGCCCGAGCGGGAACAAAACCTCAGATGCGTATTTGTCCTGGAATTTGATGACCGCAGCTTTGGTAATAGGACCAAAGTACTGGGACTCGTTCCCCGGCGAGCCAACACCACTTGAAGCAAGTTGCGTTGCCGAGTCGGAGTTCAATACTTTCTGAAGCATCATGACATCGTTGCCACTGTCACCTAAACTCAAGTTAACAGAGAAAGTATGTGACACTCCTGTTCCTGCCCCGCCACCTTGTACCGTTGCAAGTTGTGCTTGCAATTGCGCAATGAGGCCGAGCAATTGATTGATCTGGACTGTCAGCTCTTCAACAGTTGCCGCGCTGACCGGCAGTACATACGCACCACCCATCATCACAACCGCTGTTGCCAAACCAACAAAACCAGCAATCGCTTTTGTAAACTTATATTTACTCATAAATGGTTAATTGATAATTAATTCCGTCCCGCACAATAAATACGGAACACAACTAATTGTTAATGGTACACAGCCGGCATCGCGAATTTTTCCACGCACCGTACCGCACACCATCGTCACAGCTTATTATCACAGCTTATTTATTTGTCGTCATCGACTCCCCATTTTTGAGGGACAAACTGAGCTCGTCAGTTCGTTTCCCCACCTTGCCCAACCGAGTGCACCGCGAGGCAAAGCGGAAAAACAAACCGACGAAAATAAAATAATTGTGAAAGCTGTGTTGCGTTTCTGTTAATAAATAAAATTCTTTCGGTTAAAGGTCACATTGAATAAGTTTTCTAATTTCTTTTTCAATACTGATGAAGCTATAGACATGCAAAACAAAAACAGCCGTACAACTTAATATCGTCCATATTGCGTTTTCAACGAGCGCATCGCGCCTGTATTTCGGTATTATCACTCCGTTTCCAGAACAACAAAATGTATCCGCTCAATCCGTTCTCTGCAGAGTCCACAAAAACTCCGTTCGGTAATTACTTTTAATTATAGTATGCGATCAAACTGCTCGCAAAATGTCTTTGTGGATAACTCACGACGCATTAACGGCGGCGAAAAATATCAGCGGATTTCTTTGTTGACAGATCAGATACTGTTCAGCAAACTGCTTCGGACTGTACCTTCCTCCCAATTCCGTATCTTTCCAATATTAATGAAATAATCAGAAAAAGTCAATAATACGCCACGCCAGGCACTACCCATCGGCGCGGTATATATTATGGTGTTCTATATATGGTGTTCTATATTAAGGTATAACATCCAAATTATTATGTGCGCTAAATAGCTAAATATACGCTTAAAACCGCTAAAAACCTTTATTCCTAGACCGTTTCGTTATTCGCATGAGGCATAAAATACCGGCTCCACCGCCTCTCGCCCGCTTTCTGCACTACTCCACGCCGCACAAGCTCTATCAAATCTCGTTGGAGAGTTTTTTCACTATATCCGGTCACATATTTTGCAATGTCCTTTATACCAAGCGCCTCCTTATTTTGTTGGAAAATAGTAATTATTTTTTTATGTCGTTCCTCTTGCGCGTGATCGCCGGTCCTATTAGAGCTATCGGCATTGTCTAATTTTTGAAGCTCGCCACGAAACGGCGCAGAAACAATATTTTCAGGTGTGGCATATTTTGGCAAAGACCGTTCTTTTCTTTGAAACAATTGCTTTTTAACAGACAAAGCCGGCATTGTTTCGTCAAAAAAACCTTTACGAAAAGACACTTCGCTTGGCGGCTCCGTGGCAGAAACAATTTTTTTTTCAATAAGCGCGGATAAGTCAGAATATTCTTTCTTGAGAACCGTCGCGTTCATAGATGAAATCACTCCGGCAGTCATTCCTATTTCAATAAAAGACAGAGCTTCATTTATCAGATCGGCTATCTTTAAAAAGACATTTTCTTTCCTGTCTTCAGTATATCTAGATTGTGCGATGTCCGATACGATGAAAATGCTCTTTTCGCGTAACTTATGTTTCAATGGATCCCCGTTGTGAATTAACGCTGTGACAATGTAAACAGCCGAAGAAAGCCGTTCTGCTTTTTTCAATAAAAATAGATACCAAGAATCGGCGGCATGGCGTATAGCTATGTCCTTTATTTGCGGTTTTGTTTGGATTTGTCTTTTATCTTGATCCATGCCGTGTCTTTTATTGTTTTATAATACCATTGTCCTTTATACTTGTCCAGTGTCCATTTGTTTTATATTATACTCTTTGATGTCCTATAGAAAAAGGGCGGAAAGTACCCTAAAACACGCTTGCCGTATCCGGCAAGTGGCTTATGTAATATGTAATATAGCGAGCTTGTTTTCCAATATATTTTCCACATATCGCGGAAAATCCTATGTCTGCCTGATAGGCAGAAGGTGTGATATACTGATTGGACAGAACAATGCCGAAGCGAAGAAAGAACAAAAAAGAAAGTGAGAAAGATTCTACTTTTGACCTGCAATCGGAAACGAAATACAGCGTTGCCGCGATTATTTTTTTTGCGCTCGGTATTTTCCTTCTCCTTGCCGCATTAGGTAAAGCGGGCGTTGCTGGTAGTGCGACATACAGCGTGCTTCAATCGCTCTTTGGTGTCGCGTTTTATCTCCTGCCTCTTATTTCGTTTTTTATGGGTGTTTCTCTCTTCCGAGCAAACGAGCGTCCGGCTATCGCGGCGCGTGTCATTCTTGGAAGCGTTTTTCTTTTGGTATCCGGATTAGGGCTTGCAAACATACTTGCTGACAGCGCGGGCGGACTTATCGGTGGGTTGATTTCAGGATTTCTAATCCAACTTTTTGAGACAACGACAAGTATCGTCATTTTTGGAGCGCTCGCGGTTATTTCTCTTTTAATTATTTTTGATACCGTCCCGAAGACCGAGAGTTTCCTATTCTGGAAACGCTTCAGAAAAGAGGCGGGAGATAATGAAACGGATGAAGATGTATCGGAAGCACTCCCAGCCGACTTTGAAGACGAGGAGAATATGGAAGAAGAAGATACCGACGAACAAGAAGAAGGAGATGATGCGGATACACCGGAAGATACGCTGATGGAAAAGCATTCTGCTGTGGTGGGTACAGAACCTCTGCCACGCTCTACAGAAAAGCGTATTGCATACCTCCCCAAACCGTTTGTCCCGCCACCTCTCTCACTCCTTGAGCGGGACCGCGGTAAACCTGGCGTCGGCGATATAAAAGCAAACGCCACGATCATAAAGCGCACGCTCCAGAACTTTGGCATCAATGTGGAGATGGACGAAATTTCAATCGGTCCATCCGTTACCCGCTACGCGTTCAAACCGGCGGAAGGCGTGAAGCTCTCGCGCATCGTTGGTCTCCAAAACGACCTCTCGCTCGCGCTCGCCGCCCACCCGCTTCGTATTGAAGCGCCGATTCCGGGTAAATCGCTCGTCGGCATTGAAATACCGAACACGACAAAAATTACTGTAGGACTCGGCTCGCTTCTCTCCTCTCCCGAATACGAAACACGAAACGAAGCGCTACTATTTTCGCTAGGCAAAGATATTTCCGGCCATGTGCACTTCACAAATCTCGGCAAGATGCCGCACCTCCTAATTGCCGGCGCGACAGGCTCCGGCAAATCGGTGATGATACACACATTCGTTACCTCACTCCTATATCGGAACGCCCCTGAACACCTGAAATTCATCTTGATAGACCCAAAACGCGTTGAGCTGACACTCTACAATAAAATCCCCAACCTCCTTACGCCAGTCATTACGAATCCAAAGAAAGCGATACTTGCCCTGAAGTGGGCGGCAAAAGAAATGGACCGTCGGTACGATATTTTAGAAACAGAATCTGTCCGCGATATTGATTCGTATCATAAAAATATTCTCGCGCCGGCACTGAAAGCAAGCGCGAAAGGTAAGACAGATGATATAGAACTGCCGGAAACGATGCCGTATGTAGTTATCATAATAGATGAACTGGCCGACATCATGATTGCCTACCCGCGTGAACTTGAATCCTCTATTGTCCGACTAGCACAGATGGCGCGCGCAGTTGGTATTCATCTAGTCCTATCTACTCAACGGCCGAGTGTAAATGTTATCACCGGCCTTATCAAAGCAAATATACCGGCTCGCATCGCGTTTCAGGTCGCTTCACAGATTGATTCGCGTACGATTCTTGACGCTGGAGGCGCTGAAAAACTCCTTGGGGCCGGAGATATGCTTTTCCTTTCCGGAGATATGGCAAAACCTCGCCGCATCCAATCGGCATTCATATCTGAAGGTGAGGTAAAAAGCGTTGTAAAATACCTCGCGCAACACTACGAGCGTGGGGACGATGCGATTACTCTTGCCGACGAAACCGGTGGCGGGACGCTTGCAAGCGTGCTAGAGCATGACAGGATGGATGATGGTGAAGACGACCTGTTTGAAGACGCGCGTGCGGCGGTCATAAGTGCCGGCAAAGCTTCCACCTCCTATCTTCAGCGCAAATTAAAAGTGGGCTATGCGCGCGCGGCGCGCTTGATTGACGCGCTTGAAGAACGAGGAATAGTCGGTCCAGCGGATGGTGCAAAACCGCGGGAAGTGCTTGTGGAAGAGAGTAATCAGATTGCGTCATACGACACATTCTCCAGAGAGCCGGTGGCGGAAAATGAATCTCCCACTGCGACAGACCGGCTTGAGGCCGATAATGAGTCAGGCGAGCAACGCTTGTAACGCGCCATGTATACGCCAATTCAACGGTATGCGATTATCGCGTTAAGTGTTATTATTCTTGGCATTATCGGCGCGTACATATTCTTGCAGGCGCGGAATTATCTTTCCGGACCCGGTATCGCTATCACAGTCCCTGAAAACGGCGCGATCTATCAAGACGCGACAATTCATGTAAGCGGCACTGCCACAAGCATCGCAGAAATTTCATTAAATGGACAACGAATTTACACAGACGAGAGCGGTATTTTTGACGAGCGCATCGTGCTCGCGGCCGGCTTGAATATTATTACTCTTGACGCGAAAGATAAATTCAATCGTACCGTTATGAAAACATTAGAAGTAGTTTACAAGGAATAAAATAAAAGCCACACCATGATAAAACCGAAGCCCCCGAAACAATCAAATACAGGTATCGACGAAACACTGCGCTCCATCCGCGCAAAATTCGGCGAAGAATCAATTATGAAACTTGGCGATAAGCCGAAAGTAAATGTAGGCGCAATACCCACAGGCGCGCTCTCGCTTGACATAGCATTGGGCGTCGGCGGTTTACCGCGCGGGAGAATCATTGAAATATTCGGTCCGGAGTCATCCGGTAAAACCACGCTTGCTCTCCAGGCAATCGCAGAAGCACAGAAAAAAGGAGGCATCTGCGCATTCATAGACGCGGAACACGCGCTGGATCCTGAATACGCGAAAAAAATCGGCGTAAAAACCGACGAACTCCTGATCTCGCAACCTGACACCGGCGAACAAGCTCTTGAAATCACAGAATCTCTCGTCCGCTCAGGGAAAATTGATATTATTGTAATTGATTCCGTTGCAGCGCTAACGCCAAAAGACGAAATTGAAGGTGATATGGGCGCGCACCATGTCGGCAAACAGGCGCGACTTATGAGCCAGGCCTTGCGGAAGTTGACCGCCATCACCGATAAATCAAAAACTATCGTCATTTTCATCAACCAAATCAGAATGCAAATCGGCGTGATGTTCGGCAACCCGGAAACAACTCCTGGCGGCAAGGCGCTTAAATTTTATACCTCGGTCCGTATAGATATTCGCCGCCTCGCACAAATTAAGAAAGGTGATGAGGTAATGGGCAACCGCGTACGCGCGAAAGTGGTAAAAAATAAAGTTGCCGCGCCGTTCCGCTCCGCTGAATTTGATATTCTGTATGGCGAGGGCATTTCGCACGAAGGCGAACTTCTGGCACTCGGCGAAAAATACGAGATCGTATCAAAAGCAGGTGGCGCATCATACTCCTTCGGCAAAGAAAAACTCGGCCGTGGCTACGACGCAGCCCGTCAGTACCTGAAAGAAAACAAAAATATAGCTGACGACCTGGAAAAACAAATCTGCGAAAAACTAACATCCTAATTATTATCAACCACGGGTATCGGTTGATTATCCGTTGAGAAGTTTCAAAAATTCTTTTTCGGAAAGTATTTGTATGCCAAGCTTTTTTGCTTTGTCATACTTTAAGCCCGGGTCAGCACCCAACACAACATAGTCCGTCTCTTTGGACACCGAACTTGAGACATTGCCACCTTTCGCGCGAATTTTCTCTTTCGCTTGGTCGCGTGAGAGTATTTCAAGCGTGCCGGTCAATACAAATATTTTATCGGAAAACATACCGCGCTTCCCCTGTCGCGCCTGTTTCGTTATTTCAATATGCGCGAGTAGCCGCTTCACGAGCGACCGGTTCTTCTCTTCCTGAAACCACGCGCGGATGGACTCTGCTACAACGCCACCGATGCCTTTCACTTTTTCCAGCGCTTCGCGAGGCGCGTTCTCAAGCTTTTGTAGCGTACCGAACGCTTCCGCAAGGTCAATCGCCGTCTCTTCCCCGACTTGCCCGATTGAAAGAGCAATAATAAATTTGGCAAATGGAATCTTTCTTCGCTCGTTGATTGCTACCAGCAGATTCTCCGCCGATTTTTCCCCAAAGCCGGGCAGGCCAGTCAAATCGCCTTTTTCAAGCGTAAAAATATCATCATATGTCGCAATCAGATGGTGCTCCAAGAGCAGGTCTATGGTTTTTTGTCCAAGACCGGCTATATCAAACGCCTTCTTGCCGGTAAAGTGATAAAATTTTCGCTTCTCTTGGGCAAACGAATTTTTGTTAACGCACCGGTATGCCGCCTGGCCCGGAATACGCTCAATAGGTCCATCGCACGCCTCAATATATTTCGGAAAGCGGTAAGGTTTTTCTTTGCCACTCCGCGCCTCCTTTACCACCTGAACGATATCGGGAATCACATCGCCCGCCTTCTGCAAGACAACCGTATCGCCAACGCGCACATCTAACCGCTTGATCTCATCTTCATTGTGAAGCGTCGCGCGAGATACCGTTGAGCCAGCGACAAGCACAGGCCTCAAGTGCGCGACAGGCGTCACTACACCGGTCCGCCCAACCTGAAGTACGATATCTTCAACAACGGTTGTCGCCTGCTCGGCCGGAAATTTAAACGCAATCGCAAACCGCGGCGCTTTACCGGTATAGCCCAATGCATCTTGAAAGCGCCGTTCGTTGACTTTAACTACCACGCCATCTATCCAATAATTTTCTTTGCTCGCTTGCTTCTGCCACTTATTCCAAAATGAAATAACTTCCGCAATTGAACCGCACTTCTCAAAATGTTTATTGACAGGAAACCCAAGTAATTTAAGTCGCTTTAATTCTTCATATTGTGTTTCCGGCATATCTGTCGCCCACGCGATATCGTAAATGAATATCTGAAGATTCCGCGTCGCTGCAATCTTAGGGTCAAGTTGCCGAATACTTCCGGCGGCAATATTCCGCGGGTTGGCAAAAAGCGGTTCACCCGCTTTCGCGCGCGCTTTATTGAACGCTAGAAAGTCGTCTTTCCGCATCCACACCTCCCCTTCCACAATAATATCAATGTCCTCGCGGAGTCGTAGCGGTACGGATTCTATCGTTTTTACATTGTGCGTCACATCCTCGCCAATTTTTCCGTCACCGCGCGTTGCCGCGGTCTTCAATGTCCCCCGTTCATATGTGAGCACAACCTTGAGCCCGTCTATTTTCAGCTCACATGTGTATGATGGCGACACGCGACCGCCGAACTCTTCCGCGACAAGCCGCTTCACCCGCGCGTCAAAGTCGCGCATCTCACCCTCTGTAAATGCATCATTAAATGACCACTGGCTCACCTCGTGGCGAACCTTATGTAGTTTGGTAACCGGCTTGCCGCCGACACGCTGGGTCGGCGAATCAGGTGTTACAAGGTCAGGATACATTTCTTCAAGCACCACGAGCTCGTGTTTGAGTGAATCAAGCGCTTCATCGGAGATTTCCTGCCTATCCAACACATGATACAAATACCGATGGTGGTCAATCGCCTTTTTCAGCTGTGCAATGCGTTTGCGAGCTTCTTGTTTTGACATGGTCGGACTCTTCATTCCTTGTATAATAATACCGAATCATCCAAAAACCAAGCAAAAAAACAGACGGCTCAACAAGCCGCCCGCGCCATTATATCCGGTTTCTCTTCAATACCGCTTTTTAATATGTTACCTGAAGTGCCCGCTCAACCAGTATAAGGTCATTCGTATCGCAGGTGTTATGTCCGCGCGATGTGACAACGGTCTGCGATTCATTTGTTTTGTCCACCCGCACATCAACACATGTTCCATTATCAAATGTAAGTACGAAATCCGACACAAAACCACCGCCAACACTCATGGAATCGCCCGCGCATTGTATCAAATTTGATGTCGTGGTGGAAAATAACCGTTCATGGATATCCCAATAAAATGCGCACTCGGTACCAGCATCAGCTGCGTAAAAAGCGCGTTGGGATTCGCGGCTTGCGCCGGAAAGCTTAAGCTCTTTTATAATAAGCGAAAAAATACCTAGGCTGATTGCCATTACGATACTCGTAACGAGCACCGCGAACAAGAGCACAAACCCTTGCTTAGTAGGCATACGCTTGACTCTCCGATTGTTGTGCAATTGCGCCATATATATTACTGTTGCCAATTAAATAGGTCAGCTTCTGCGGTAATACTCCGCGGCGAATCACGGTGAAACCATTCCACCGTGACGAGAACTTTTGCTTCGCGATCCGGTTCGGTTTCAGTGACAGAAATAGTTCTTGTGAATTGCGTTTGAGTCCAACCGCTACCGCTTCCATGCCCATACCGACCAGTTGCTTCTTCAAAAAAAAGCGGTGCGCATGCGCCTCCCGGACAATCAATAACCGAATCTAACGATACATCAATATCACACACGCCGGAAAAGCATGCTTCAAGACCGGAGAGCCATGGGGCAAGCGCGAGCATGTTGGAATCGCGAGTTTGCCTGACATGCTCAGCGCCTTCCACCATCAGGAAAAAAGCCGTTACCTGCTGTTTGACTTCCTGCGCCGCGGCAATGCTCTGCGCGGTAAATGAAAGCGGTCCTGTTAAACCGGCAACCAAAACAGTAATCGCTACAAGCGTCTCTATCAACGCAAAACCTGACATCGTCTCTGGAAGATACGCACGATGCCTTAACCAAATATTTATTTTTTTGAAAACGGAGTGTTCCATACCAAAATATGCACAAAATTATGAATCAAGTAGGCGTTGGGTTACGAATGTTTCAATGTCAAAGTTTGTCGCACCTTTAGACAATTCAACCAAACCGCCAACGACAATCCGTACACCCGGCTGCTTCAAATCTCCAGCCGCCGTGCCATTCACAAAAAAATCAAGCCGGTGGATTGTTACGGAAGGCGATGTGAGCGCAAGAAATGTAGACCCCCCGTCCGTTGAGCGTTCCAGAACGCCATTCTCCAGCCGAAAAATAGTCGTCCCGCCTAGCACATCAGTAAAAGCAATATAATCATCGCCACCGGGACAATCCTGCGGTGTTGTAATACCGCCACTCGGACCGCAATGATAATTGGCGCCTAGGCGCAAAGAGCGTGAAATGTTCTCCATAGCAAAATCAATGTTGTCCATCACCTCGCGAAACGCCTGCGCGCGCCGTTGAGCATCCATTAGACTGATGAGCGCACTGACAGCAATCGTCATAACCGCAACGAACAGCCCGATGGAGATGATAACTTCAACAAGCGTAAACCCTGATGTCTTTTTGTGAACGGAATATCCCATAATTATTCAACAAGAATTTGTCCCGTAGTCCATACCACCACCACTTTTTTGTCAATTCCGCGGACCGATGACACAACAATTTCCGCATCGGAATACACGCGCCCTTCGCTATCTTGAATATACGCGTCCGGATTCGGACGCGTGAATGTAATATAAAGCGAGCTAAGTCCGCATGTAGCAATTGGGTCATCCACTGTAAGACCTTCTGTTTTTACATCTCCGCACAAATCCACAATCCGCGCGGTTGAGGTTATCGCCAGATTTTCAAGACATTCCGTACCAGTGTCACCGCACGGCAAACTATCGTAGTCTTTTGAATTATCAAGGTCTGCGAATAGCACGAACGACCGTTGGTCCAACGCGGAAAAGTAAACACCATACGATTCTTTTTTCCCTCCGGTAAACGCGCCGAGTCTAATGTTCTGGCCGTATTCACGCGCTTGTCTGACAGTCAGCGCAATCTCATGCGCAAGTGAATCAATAGATGAGCGGCTTAAAAACGCAGGATAATTTGCCAAAAGGAGCGTCGCAAAAATAACAAAAATAGAAATCGCGATGACAAACTCCACTAGAGTAAATCCGGAGTGTTTGATTTTCAGAATTTCCATAATATTGGAATACCTTCTACAATAAAAAATGAAGTAAGCGTCATAAAGTCAATACCGGATAATGCGATGATAAAAACACCGAGAAGCATGAACGGTCCGAATGGTATCTCACTCTTTAGTGTAGCGTACCGTTCCGGCAAAAACAACGCGCGAAACTTGCTTGCGGCAATCAGCAATACACCAACCATCGCACCCGTAGAAAACGCGACCAAAAGCGCCATCCCACCACCGCTCCATCCGAGAAACCACCCAATACCAAGCGACAATTTCGCATCGCCAAGTCCCATCCACCGACCGCCCGACACAAACCACAACGATGCAAAAAAGGCAAAAAAAGCGATGCCTGCCACAAACGAGCCGTCGGCAGTGATGCGCGTGGCCAAAGGAGGCACGAGCGAAGTAACGGCAACAGCATTGAAAAGCCATACGAATTCATCCGGCAATATCATGTGTTTGAAATCGTATACGGCAAGTATGATACCTACACACCCGAGCAAGAAAAAGAATCCAAAATTTAGCGCGGCATCATATAGCGGTAATCGCGAATAAAAAGCGATAACCGCTCCCACAGCCATAAATCCGGTTACTGCCTCAACTATCGGATATTGCCATGAAATATGGCTACCGCAGGTGCGACAGCGTCCGCCCTGATAGAGAAAACTTAAAATAGGAACCAACTCATACCATGAAAGTTCTTTTCCGCAAGAAAAACACCGTGAGCGTCCGCCGAGTGTTTCTTTAGTTCTGAAACGAAGAATCACTACATTCAGAAAACTACCGATAATCGTACCAAACATAAACGCAGCAATTAGAATAAAAGATTCCATGTTTTGATTATACCAAAAACACACCATGTTGGCGTGGCCAACATGGTGTGTTTAGACATATCTGAAAATACCGAGCGTATTACGGAGTTACATCATAGCAGAAGCGTGTCGTGTCTGTTGCCACAGTATCACATGAGTCGGCATCGTCACCGTCAAGAACATCGCCGATTGTATCCAAGTCAGCGCCCAACGCAGTGTGCGTTGACTGCTCAAGATTCGCCCCAATGTGATAAAAGATACATGTTTCAGAAGCTTCATCGCAATCAGCCCCCGCACCAATCGTCTTTGATGTGTAGGAATTATACGGATATGCCGCGCTGGCAAGCGGGTCAGTCGGTATCTGCGGAATAAAGGTCGGCGCAAGCTTAGATGTAGCATCCGGATATTCACCGTTCGCGTCAAAATAAAGCTCAAGCGCAAGCTGTAACTGTTTGATATCAGATACACGCTTCGCGTCACGCGATTTCTCACGCGCGCTATTAAGCGATGCGAGAACTACAGACGAAAGAATGCCGATAATCGCAATCACAACCAAAAGTTCAATAAGCGTAAAACCTTTTTTAGTATTTCTATACTGCATAGTAAAAAATTAAAAACTCTACTAATCGACCGCGGCCTGCGTATCGGCAATATAATACGCCGAAACGCGCATATGTTCCCATTAAGCGGTATTTCTACTTTATACCAAACCGTCCGAAAGACAAAATAGCCCTGTGGATAACAAAAACATCTCTATATCTAAATATTCGCCGTAGTCTGATAAATCGGGATAAGCACCGATGTGAGCAAAAACCCAACACCAAGCCCAAGCGCCACAATAAGTATCGGCTCAATCAACGATACAATTGTACTCACTTCATTATCAACTTCGCGCCGATAAAACGCCGCCATTGTTTGTAGCACAAAACCCAATCGACCGGTTTCCTCGCCCACTTTAATCATCTGCGTCATAATGGAAGGAATTTCATCATACCGAACAAGTGTTTCAGAGATTGGCGCGCCACCTTGCACAGCTTGTTTCACTTCGTTCAAAATGTCTGCATACACAGCGTTACCAACAACATGAGCCGTCACCTCAAACGCGCGCACAATCGGAATACCGCTTGATATCATTGTATGCAAGTTATCTGCAATTCGTGAAAGATAAAATTTTCTATACAGTTGCCCAACATACGGCACGGAAAGCTGAAACTGCGCAAGCGACTGCCCTCCTCCAGGTGAACGCACAAACCGCCAGAGCACAATTACCCCCACAATAATAAGCCCGAGAATGACGAGGCCGTAATTGAGCAAAAAATTGCTGACACCGATGACAATTTGCGTATAAAACGGGATATCCTGGCCGGTCTCCAAAAGTATCGTACCAAGCCTCGGAATGACCATAACGAGCATCAATGTCATTACAACAATGAATGTTGTAATGACGAATGCTGGATAAATAAGCGCGTTCTTGGCCTTGCTTGAAAGCTCGTACGATCGGTCAAGATAATCTGCAAGAAAATTAAATGTTTCATTTAATTTTCCTGACTCCTCTCCTGAACGCACCATATTCACATAAAAATCAGAGAAAATCTCCACATGTTTTTCCATTGCGTCTGAAATCGGAACACCAGCCTGAATGTCATCGGTAATTTTTGCAAACGCATCGCGCAAAACAGCATTATCGGTTTCTGTCGCAATAAGACGAAACACCTGAAGCGCAGGTACTTTCGCCTCAAAGAGCGTAGCAATCTGACGGGAGATTATAACAATATCTTTCGGGGACACGGCCCTAAAAAATGGAACGGATTCCTGCCACCAGGATGCTTCTTTTTCCGGATAAACTGATACCACCACCAATCCGCGACGCTGAAGCGACGCGATTGCCGCATCCTCGTCAAATGCGTCAATACTACCCTCAAACTGCACACCATCTTTGCCGACTGTTTTGTAGCGAAATAGCATATCGTTATAAAAGTTTCTCCAGTCCGCGAGGATTCAGCGAATGAATATAAGCGTTTTCGGGGCTGATCTCACCGGCGCGCACAAGATCGGCAAGCGAGCGGTTCATAGGAATCATGCCATCGCGCGCACTCGTTTCAATAACGACATCAATTTCGTGCGTCCTCCCCTCGCGAATAAGATTCGCAACCGCGTAATTGTTAATGAGAAGCTCATATGCAGGGATGAGTCCTCCGGAAATCCTAGGAACCAGTCGTTGGGAAAAAATCCCAAGCAAACTGCCGGCAAGCTGAACTTTAATCTGACCCTGTTGTGTCGGCGGGAACGAGTCAATAATACGGTCTATAGTCTGGGCCGCGTTGTTAGTATGAAGCGTAGAAAAAATAAGGTGCCCTGTTTCAGCGGCAGTCACGGCAGTGGCCATAGTGAGTGGCCCACGCATTTCACCAATCATGGCAATATTAACATCCTGTCTAAACATCGAACGGAGCGCGCTGGCAAAATCTTTCGTATCTGTGCGTACTTCCCGCTGATCAACAATTGATTTATCCTCCTCAAATAAATACTCAACAGGGTCTTCAATAGTAATAATGTGTTCAGCTCGTTCTTTGTTCACTAAATTTAAAAGAGACGCGAGCGTGGTTGATTTCCCCTGCCCAACCGGCCCAACCACCAAGAAAAACCCCTGTTTTTTTCTGGCAAATGTCTCAAGAATCGGCGGAAGACTCAACTCCTTGAGCGTTCTAATATCTTTTGGAATAAGCCGAAGCGCGATGCCAATATTACCCTGTTGTAGAAACGCATTTCCTCGAAAACGGGCACTGCCCTCAAATGTATAGGCAAAATCAAGTTCCCATTCACTATTAAAGGTCGCCTGATGCTCTTCTGAAAGCATTGCGTACAAAAGCCCTCTGGTGTCATCGGGAGAAAGCTTAATCTTCGTGGTTAGCGGAATCATCTGTCCGGACACGCGAATAGTTGGAAATCTGCCGACAGATAAATGCAGGTCCGACCCGCCTTCGCGTACGACTGTGCCGAGCAAATCTGAAAGTTCTTTTGCGTAATTGTCCATAGATAATAAAAGTTGTTTCTTATTTTTGCATAATCTCCTCTACTTTCTTTACCACTTCAGTCGGCGTAGCACTTGCTTTGACAATATAGCCGTCAGCGCCGAGTTTCCTGCCGCGCTCAATATCTTCCTCTTGTCCGATATTTGAAAGAATAATTTTTTCCGTATTTGGCAAAAGCTTTTCTTCGGTAACGGCCGACAAAAATTCAAACCCGTCCATGCCAGGCATCACAATATCAAGCAAAAGTACATCAGGAATAAGGCCATCTTTGAATCTATCAAGCGCATCCTGCGCGTTCGCTGCCGTCTCAACCTGAAAACCGGCTTCCCCAAACTTGAGCGCGTACATATCAAGCAAAAATTTATCATCATCAACAATAAATACGATTTTTTTCTTATCTTTCGCCATATGATGAAATATTAGTAAGTAGTATTGATATATTTATTAGTATACCCCATGTATGCCGCCAATCCAAACAAAAAACACGATGTCATAGGGTGTTGACCTCCTCAAACGGAATCCGCCCCTCAAACGCTTTTATGATGGCGTCTTCTTTCATCGTGAGCATTCCCTGCCCTTTTCGCACAGCGTCAAACACCGCACTTTCCGCTGTCTCCTTGAGAATAATCCGTTCTATCTCGCGATTCATTTCAAACATTTCATACACTGCCATTCTTCCGCGCGTACCTCGCGGACACGCCGGTGTAGACGATGCCTCATATAGCGTCGTACCTAATGGAAGATTCTTACGATACTCCGCAGGCAAACTCTCAAATTCCTTGTCAATCATAATCTTTATACTCCCATCTACAGGCATCGGCTTTCGGCTCTCCTCACCCGGGCAGAGTGTTCTTACAAGCCGTTGGGCAATCGCAAGCCGGAGAGTAGGCGCAATAAGATACGGGTCAATACCCATGTCTACAAGACGCGGTATAACACCGGTCGCATTGTTTGTATGTAGTGTGGAAAACACGAGGTGTCCTGTCAACGCGGCCTGAACCGCAAGCTGTGCCGTTTCTTTGTCGCGAATCTCACCCACCATAATTACATCGGGGTCCTGCCTAAGCGTTGTCCGAAGACCATTGGCAAAATCATATCCGATTTCCGGACGCACCTGCGATTGGTTCATACCAGATACGCTATATTCCACCGGATCTTCAAGCGAAAGCACATTTTTCCCATCACGGTCAATTTCAGAAAGCATTGAATATAATGTCGTCGTCTTTCCGGAACCGGTCGGGCCTGTCAAAAGAATCATACCGTACGGCTCCGCGAGCGCCTTGCGCACCAGCGCAATATTGCGTTCACTCATTCCAAGATCTTCCAATGCAATAAATCCTTTTTCAGGGTCAAGAATACGCATCACCACTTTCTCGCCGTAGTAAGTAGGAAATGTTGAAACGCGAAAATCTATAACACGATTTTCAATTTTTGCCGAGAAGCGCCCGTCCTGCGGTTTGCGTTTCTCGTCAAGCTTCATATTGGAAAGAATCTTCACGCGCGCAACCACAGCACCGTGAACAGATGTCGGCAAAAGAAGGCTGGTATACAAAACGCCGTCAACGCGAAACCGCACGCGAATCTTATCTCTCACCGGCTCAATGTGGATATCGGAAGCATTCCCCTCAACCGCATGCCGTAGAATCACGGCCACGATTTTTGTAACCGGCGCGTCTTCAATCATTTTTGCTTCAAACGGTTTTTCCCCGTCCAGCACTTTGCCTGTATCATAATCCTTATCATCACCGATCACGACAGGAGCCTGTTTAGTCGCGGCTTCCGTACCCTCTATGTCAGTTTGCGAGCCGATTTCGGAAAGCGCACGGTCTACCTGTCCGGTCAAACCTGTATAATTTGAAATGATAGATTTGAAATCCTGTTCAGATATCAGAAAGATTTTAAATGGAATATTGGTTTTTGATGTAATGAAGCGGAGCGCATCGCGTGCTTCAACATTATCCGGATTTATCATCCCGACTTCCAGCACATTATCCTTCATACCAATCGGCACGAATCCATAATGAAGTGCCGCCTCTTCTGGAATATACTGCAAAACATCAAAGGAAAGGTCTCGCGCCGTCGTTTTCCGTATAGGCACACCCAAATATTCTCCTTTATATTGGGTCTGATCTTCAATGGAAAGGCCGTGTTCCGAAAGGAGTTCTTCAATACTTCGCGACTCTGTAGCAGCTTTCTCCACTGCCAAAACCGCCTCTTTCTCTTCTATTATTCCTTTTTGAACAAGATAATCTAAAAAAGCCATGGGTTATATAATTGGTCTGTATGCATATTGGCAAACAGACGCTACAGCACAAGTCCTCCTGTAGCTCCTCCGCGAGGAGTCTGTACACGCAACGGAAGCGGTGCAAACGGATTCTCACGACCGCGCGGTTGTGGCGGTATATCCTGACCAAAATCTTTAAGCGACCGAAATGCCGGATTTGAAAAAATAGAGGCGTTTAATTGGAGCGATTTCAGATTTAACAACAGCTGGAGAATTTCTTTACCGCTCTCAAGCTCAACCTGTTGCGGACCTGCAACTATGAGCTGGCTTTCCGACTTCGGCGCCCCATTGCCAAACAACATACCATACCCCACTACGACCAAAATAAGCGCGCCTATACCTATGATTATTTTCATTACCATGTTTTTGCCTGTTGTCATAAAGGTATGTGTTATTTAAGCCAATAGGTATTGAGGAGCACCGAGTATTCGTAAAAATCAACATCGCCAGCGGTGAAAGTGATTGATCCGATATCAACAATCCGCAAGCTTTGTTCCAGATCATTTAGAAATGCCAAAAAAGTTTCGTACGGCGCTGATACGGAAAAGCTTAGCCCGACCGTTCCGACACCGGCAGGCATACCACCACCCGGTTGTTCCTGACCGCGAGCAATAATCCTGGTATTTTTAAGTGCCATGTTGTATCGATTCGCGATATTGTCTATATCCATGATAAGGCGCACATTGTCAACATTATCGGGCAGGAGTTTTTCAACCCGTTCCAAGTCGGAAAGCGGAAATTCGTTATACCGGCCGATTAACCCGTCGCGCACAGCTTGAAGCTCTTTTGCTTTTGCAAGCGCGGTATCAAACTCAGCAACCCCTGCTTTAATATGCGCTACATCACGGTTCAAAGGCTCTATCAGGCCAATATATATCCCGATGGAAATCGCAAGCAATAAAATTGGAAGAAGAAACCGCATAATGTGATTATTGGGTATTGTTTGCTAATTGTGCGATATACCGTAAAAATCCAGGCTCAACAAAAGCCGAGAACTTAAATGAAATATTTCCCTTGCTGTTCAAATTAAGATTTGAGAAGATATGATCCCTCACATTCCTGCTATCAGAAAAAATATCGGACTGCAAAGCAATTGTTGCGTAATCATCGGCCTCACCGTCCATGGTAATCTGGTAGGCACCGTCATCTTTTGCAATAAAGCTCATCTGCGTATATCGGATGCGCTGAAGCGTCTCATTTTCAAAAAGCACGAACAGCGGTGTAATGGTGACATGCTTTGAAAGCACCTGATCGGCGCTTGAGAGCCGCATATCAACCCGTTTTAGTTCTTCAATAATTGTCGGGTCAAAAGCACCTTTCGCCCGTTCAAGAGAAACGGCAAGATCTTCCGAGCGCTGTTCCAGGTATACTTTATATAACAAAAGCGCGCTATATCCAGCGACGGAAAACACAAGAAGAAAAACAGAAAATACGGTAACCCAGCCGGAATAACGAAGCGATTTTGACTTATCGCGTTTAGTAAGTGTCTTTTTCGGTATGAATGTAGTTTTCGGAGGTTGTGGGGTAACCGAAGGCATGTATAGTAAGTTATTTAAAAATCAAGATTTTTATTTCCTTCTTGAAGCTTCCTCAATGCGATACCTGCCGCTACTGCAAATTCCGGTCCTGCTTTCGCCAACACTCCCTCAAGAAACGCCGGCGCTTCAATCTTTCCAAATGCGTTGCCAAGTGAAACTTCAATATTTAAATGTTCTGTAGCAAACGGCAGAATCCCCTTCAATAGCGCGCCGCCACCAGTTAACACCGCCGCTTCAACTGGTACATTGTGCTCCCGCTGGTGCGCAACAATCGATTCATTGATCTCGCCGAAAATGGTTTCAAAAGTTAATTTAGACACATCGGCTACAACACCGGCCTTCCCGTCTGCTTCCGCCGCTTCAGACGCCTCATCGCCAAGCATGCCAAACTTTTTTTTCAATTCTTCCGCCTTACCGAAACTAACAGACAGCGACTTTGAAACAGAAACCGAAATATCCTGTGAGCCGCGATTGATCGTATGCGAAAAACGAACAACACCGTATTCAATAATCGCGATTTTGGTTGATGCCGCACCTATATCCACGACGAGCATTGGCGCGATACTCCTTCCGAAAGTCGCACGAACCGTTGAGAATACTTCCAACTCAAAAAATACAGATTCAAGGTTCAGGGCTGATACAATTTGCTGGTATTTTTCAAGCGCGTCATTATGGATTGCAACAACCATAACCTCAACCAACTCACGGTCTTTACCTTTTCTGCTCTTTTTACTCAATACAACATCACTCCCATCCTGCACTCCTTCGGGGATATCTCCACCCTGCTGTTTTGGCACCACCCACCAATCAAGCGTCACTTCCGAAATAGAAACAGGGATATACTTCCGCGCTTCAATGGCAATCATATTGTCAAACTGCTTCCCCTCAAGCTTCGGCACTTCCATAAGAGAGAGCAAGCTTGCCCGAAGCGGGATAGCCACCGCAGCATTTTTGGTCGTCACATTCGCTTCTTTGAAAAGATCAGAGACGGCTTCTACGATTTTCTCCGGCGGTAAATTGGTCGCCTGCCCCTGCTCTGCGTTGCCATATGATCCAAGGCCGATTTCGCCATATGTTTCAAGCACCGCCTTGCCGCCTTTATTTTTAAGCTGGACTATTTTGACAAACGAAGAACCAACATCAATACCGAGAACACTTTGTTTGGCGCCTTTTTGAGAAATACTGTCGCGCACGAACTCAACAATCGTACCGAGCTTTTGCCACAATGCATCTGTCGCCATACAATAACTAAATTATACCATAGTAGAAATAAAAAAACGCTTTTTATTTGGCATACTTATCCACAAGCCCGATATACCCATCACGCAAAACAGATATGACAAACATATTTCGACCGAAAATTCAATATATCTGGCGCCGGACACTTGACCTGCTCTTTCCGCACAAGTGTGCCGCGTGCGGTACGGCCGGCACCGCCTTCTGCGATGCCTGCATATCAAAGTCCTCGCCCGCGCCGGCAACGACTCCGCATATCATCGCACTCTTCAGCTACCGAGATACGCGCATCAGAAAAGCACTCTGGTCTTTCAAGTACAAGCGAAACAGAGCGCTCGCAGCAGTATTGGCAAAACTTTTGTATGATTATTTTCTTGAGGAATACGCTGAATCAAAAATTTTCAGTGACGCAAAAGTGGTTCTGATTCCAATTCCGATTACAAAACAAAGGAAAAAAGAACGCGGATTTAACCAATCTGAACTTCTCGTGCAAGAAATGTCTTTTATAGATGCCCCGATGTCTTTTAATCATGTCCTTGATGTCCTTTATCGTATGCGTGAAGCTCCACCGCAGGCAACCATCAAAAATCGCGCTGAGAGAATTAAAAACATAAAAAATATATTCGCGGTAAGAAACGCGCATAAAATCATCGGGCGATCTATTATCGTTATTGATGATATCACGACCACCGGCGCAACTTTGGAGGAAGCACGGAAGGTATTGCTTGCCGCCGGCGCCAAAGAGGTACGCGCTATTGCTATCGCGCACTAAATTGACAGCTGTGCTACTGTAAAAAGAGAATCTTAATAATCTGATTCTCGGAAATATCTATGAATATGACACTTTATCATCTACCCGGTTGTCCGTATTGTGCTCGTGCGATTGCAAAAATTGACGAGCTGGAACTCCGCGACCAGGTGGAGTTTATCGCGGTGCCGCGTCCGCACGAAGAGCGCGCCGAGCTTGCAGAAATTACCGGCGGCCCGGTCGGCGTGCCAACACTGGTCTGCAGAGCATGCAAATCGGAGCATGTCATTTCAGACGACGATGACGCAATCATCGCGCATCTGGAAGAAAAATTCAAAAAATAAATCACGGTCAAAAAACCGCCCGAAACGCTAAAGCGTTTCGGGCGGTTTACTTATGCAATGGTGGCAGCACAATCGGTATCTAAAAATTCATGCATCATACTGTGTGTGGCCAACATATCCTCATTCACCTGTTCGTCCTGAAGAAACGCCTCCGCAATCGCGCACATCTCCCGATGAAACCATAGTTTGCAATCCTTACACCCTATCAGATGCTCATCGGCAGCAAGTATACTAGAGCTTGCCAATGATATCGTGGCTGCCCTATCGTGCATTTGGCGTATTATCTCTCGAGACTCACTGCACTCCATACCATCTCCTTTCATTTATTCACCCGTTAATCTAACGAAACCATACCCCCCATATACCACTTAGTGGCTCAACCACTAAGTGGTATGATGACGGAACCATACACCCCACCGTATACAAAATACCAAACCGCACAAATTTATCAAGATGCGGTAAAATTATATCCTTTGCGCGAACCTTTTTCGAGAAGAACTGACCAGCCCAGCCTCCGCTCGCTCCCACGGCGAAAATTTTTTGCGGGCCAATCTTTGTTATCGTATCCCCGTATCAAATGTAATCGTGTATTCGGATGTTTCGCCCGCTGTCACATTTACCAATTGTCCCTGCGCTCCCGGTAATCCTCGTGGCTCTGCCCATGTGATGTAGTATTCCCCGGCAGGAAGCGTTACTTCAAACGAACCGTCTCTTTGCGTTCCAAATCTCGCAAATTCTGTGCTCCCCATTGCGTTTTGGACAATGAACTCTCCAAAAAGCGGTTTGTCGGCGCACTGCGGGTCGGGCGGGTCTTTCACAACGGGACATGTCGGGCCGAAGAGTATCGTGCCGGTTACTTTTCCCAACCCTTGCGCTATTATTCCGTCCACCACCTCATCCACCGATAGGTTGATACCCAGACGACCTTGCACATTTTCAAAAAGCATCTGGTGTCCTTTTTTTGAAATGGCATCCTCGGCAGAGGTTATCGGTTGCGCTTTTGTGCGTTCAAAAGTCAATTCGCCGTTCGCGTACGCATACTCTCCTTCCCAAGTTTCCACTCCGTCAAAATCCGCTTCAAAAAGTCCCGGAAACGCACGCAGGTAAATGTCGGCATTGAATCCTTCAATGGGCTGGCCGATGTTTTCCACGACATAGTTTTGAATTTTCTCCGAAAACTCGGCTACTTCGGGAGAAGTGATTTTTGTGTCATCAAACTTTGGCGAATTTTCCAATCCGCGCAGAAAACTATAGATACCGAGCACAAAACCAACAATAACAACTACGCCGAAAACCCCGATGATAATTTTGCTTGCACTGAATGATGTTGAAGTGTTTGATTTTGTCATAAATATTGGAATGACCGACTATATAGATTTTCATCGTCAATCAAGCACTTCAAAACTTTCCCAAATTCGTTTCACTTCTTCATATGGTACGGCGCGCGTAAATATGTTGTACAAGGTACCATTCTTAAAAAAGACTGTCGTCCGCCACCTATTATCTTCGGGGTGCAAGGGCGCACCGGCCTCTTGCGGCGTATGTGTGATAAGCGCCCGCTCTCCGTCAATAATTGTTTCTCCTTCTGTATATATAGAATATCCAACTTGCTCCTCCCGCCACGCAAACCATTCTTCCAATGTTGTAAACGGAGAATGCTGAACAGAAATACTGATAAAACCGTATTGACTGTCAGGATAAAACCCAACGCCTCCTTCGGTTAAAACCCCATCTCTTTCGGAAGAATCAAATTCAGATACAAAAATATGTTCGCCGTTAATAACAGACGGATATTCAAACGCAATACCCAGTTTCTCGTTGCGATACTGCGCCCAACTATCACCGATATTAGTAATTGCTCCATCAATGCGAATACGCTCATTGTCGCCAATGCGGGTATAGGCACGCATAACCGACTCAAGTATGTCTAAGCGTTCCGCGCTTTGCGGTTCAAGCGGATAGAGAGAAAATACTTTTATGCGTTCATCCTCAAAAACATAGTAAGAGAGTTCCGGGCTGGCAGGCGTTTCGTGTTCTATTCGTAAAAACTTTATGTCGCCGTAGCCCATAAGGTTGTCGCCGTTATCAACGATACTCCACGCCGCTTCCCGCACAAGCACATCATCTAAATCAATATGTGTTTTCTGCGCCGCCCATTTTTCAGGCGAGAGGGTCAACGGCAAAACACTGATGTTAATCTGCTCGCCGTAAGCATACCATTCGGTTGCGCCAATATCGGGCAGTGTTTTTCCCTTGGCTAAAACGATATGAGTGTCATTTATCCGATGCTCATACCAGCCAGCAGGAACATTTGTCCCAACCTCCGGTAACTTCAATGAAGTTTTGTTTTCTGTTTGTTGCAGACCCTTCATGAAGCCGAAAACACCCAGCGTAAAGCCAATGACAACAACTACGCCGAGAACCCCGATAATAATTTTGTTTGATTTTGTCATGGTTAGTTATTACCGGCCATACCCCTCGCAATGAGTATCGGAACACCGAACGCTGTAAAAAACGGAATAGTCGCAATTGAGCTTAATTCTGTTCCTCTGCGAACGCATCGCTCGGAATCGGGATTCTTAAACGACTTCGTACCCATTGTCACATCACCACACTTGAATGTCCGCAAGTCATGCGAGTATGCATACAAAGCAAAAATGAAACCGAATGAAAGGTAAAGAATTGTTGCGGTAAGAATAAATCTTTTCATTTTATTTTGATCGATTGGCATTGGTTTATATGGCATTTTTTGCAAGAAATTTTGATGCTTGTTTTACATCTGCCTCGCCAACCAAAACCCACACACCGCCTGAAGACATCATAAGGTCAGGTCGCATACCACCAACATCATCTGATGTAATAAGACAGTGTATGCCGTGTGATGTAAGTAATGCCTTATCAACTTCGGCATCCATTCTGTTGCTGTAGTTTTTAACTTTTACCATTTCATTCATCGTGCTAATTTTTACCAGAATCGTTAAGGTAGGGATGCATTCTCAACCAACTTTTTGCTGATTCCGAGCAACCTTCAAAATCAGTTTCTGGCTCAAAAGGCAATACAAGATACTGACCTCCACCAAACCAAATTACCACTTCACCTTTTTTTGGATCAAGCGATGAATCAACGATAAAAGGCATTTCAAAGAATCCGCATAAAGTCCGCAGGGCTTCTTTGGGCAAATTGCGATAAAGCTGGACGGTGTTGTCATAGCTGAATATAAAACCAGTTGAAGTAATGCCGACCTGAATAAACGGCGGTATGTCCATATCTAATCCGTCGGGGACAGCGAATTGTTTATCGTTCCAGCGATAGAAGTAATTTGTCGCTTTGGCCGGCGCATTCTTGCTTCCCGGATCAAATTCAAGCCTGCTTCCGTTTGCAAATTCTGGATACACTCTCTCCACGAATTGCCGCGCTATTGCTTCAAGTTTCTCTGCGGACAGCGCGTCACCACTTGCCGCAAAATCTGGCACAGGTCGGTGCATGGAAATGACTCTATTCGTGTCTCTGTCAACCTCTGCAAAATTACTTTGAGGCGAACTCGTTTCTCTAAATGTAACGGTGTGTTCTTCCACAATCCATTCTCCTTTTACTTCGTCAACATACCGCACTATGCCAAAATTCGCCGATCTCCCGTCCATATCATCGATTTCAAAATTGAATACTGCGCCGGATGTAATGCCGGATAGTTCGTTGGCAACATCCACGACAGATTTTAGGGCTTCGGTTGCTTGCGCTTTCACGATTTCTTGCCGAGTAACCGTATCCCGTATTTCTTCTTTTATTTTTACATCCGCCCAATCCACAGCGAAAACCAAAATTGCCGCTATGCCGGTAATCAACAGCGTGACGATAGTTCCAAAAAGATATTTTTTGCTCATAGTATTTAAATTATTTCAATAACTCTTCCATCTGAATACCTAATGCCTTGGCAATTTTTGCTATCGTCTGGACACTTGGCTTCGTAACGACACCACCTTCAATTTTAGTAAGTGTGGAATATTTAATATCGGCTTTTTTCGCCAAATCATCCTGCGTTAACCCCTGTTTTGCTCGCAACCCTTTCAAATCGCGAAGTTTCTTTCTGCGGAGAGGGAGGGATTCGGTCAGGAGTCGCTATTTACATAGTCGCTTCGCTTCTTGTAAATACGCGCTCACGACCCTGGCTCGGCGGTTTGAAAAGTTTTGCAAACTTTTCTCCGCCTCCGCCTTTCGAATCTCTCCTCACTTCGAAAGACGCCACTTTTGAATAGCTATGGAAACGCTATTCAAAAATGTCGTTGCGGAGAGGGAGGGATTCGAACCCTCGATGGGGTTATAACGCCCCATAGCGGATTAGCAATCCGCCGCTTTCAACCGCTCAGCCACCTCTCCAAATACACGATCATCATACCAAAAAATGCCAAAAAACCAAGGAAAAACGGAGCAGTCACATGACTGCTCCGTTACGCTATGCATTCATTCAAGATTCAAAAAAGAACCCGGCTTGAAATGCCTGTATACTTACATGCGCAAGCTGTGGATTGGCAAATGCTGATCCAATCGCCTTTTCAAACGCATCTTGACCTGCCAGCAGACCACCGCGTGCGGCAAGAAGCCCAACGAGCGCAAAACCGACCTGTCTTTCCTTCATCCCGCTATATACCCGCGATGACATACCGAGCACACCGCCTGTCTTCAAGACAATGGTGTTGTCGCACAGGCGAAGCCGAAAATCTGGTTGTTCCAGAACCGGGTTCATCTCTTCACCAGCGATGAGTATGTGGCAGTTTGAAACCCCTCCACGCACGACAGTATCATATTCCGGCGCTACCGCGACATACAACAGCGAATTCGCGTTAACGACCGCCTGCCTGACTATACGACCAAGTGTTTGCACTCCTTGTCCGCCTTTTCCTTCTATCACGATATCAACTCTCATTGTTGTCACGCTCCCATATCCCTTGCGCAGTATGAAGCTCCGCGCGAGAAAAAGATTCTTTGTGATGCTTCATAAAGTAGGTAGTGCATGGGCTTCCGACCTGCACAAACGCCGATATACCCTTCCGTGCAGCGGAAACCGCCCGTGTTATCGCCTCTTTCAAATGCGCCCTGTCATAGACCGAAGTGCGCGCAAAAAAATCAATCCCGCATCCGTCATAGAGCAGTCGCTTCAAATCAAACGGCGTCTGCGCGGAATCCGTATCATCATAGGCGCTGTCAGGTGTAGTCGACGACGGTTGTCCGCCTGTCATTCCGTAGTTTGCGTTATCCAAACAAAAACACGCCATTGGAAACCGTTTTTTCTCACGAATCGTGTGAAGCAGATGATTGCCACCGATATTTGCCAAATCGCCGTCACCTGAAATCACAATAATTGTGTGGTCAGGACGGATAAGTGATACAGCGCGCGCGGCGTTCAATGCGCGACCGTGCGATGTCTTTATCAGATGCGCGTTAAATGTCGCTGGCACAATACTTCCACAGCCGATACCGGAAATGAAAATAGTATTCTCCGCAGAAAGCCCGTAGTTCTTGAGCGCGCCGAGCAGCGTATCGGAAAATGTCTTATGCCCGCATCCTGCGCAAAACGGATAGGCCGTATGCTCCGTGATGTCATCGGACACCGCCGATTCGCACGCTTCCGCCGGTGCACATACTTTCTCCTGCTCCGGCACATTTCGCGCTTCATTATGAGCCGCATAGTCCACCGCCTGCACAATATGCCGAGGATACGCGCAAAATGCGCGTACGCAAAACTCGTATAGCTCAGATGTCCGTATCGGCTCACCGTCATATTTTGAAAACGATACAAGCCGCTCGCTCGGAAAAAAACGAGATAGGAGCGAGAACATCTGTCCGGTATTATTTTCAGCAATGACAACGCGCGACACATGCCGATACGGCGCAAACATTGCATCGCGAATCGGCCAGAGCGTCTTCAATAATACTGCTCCTGCCGTAATGCCGTCAGAGCGAAGTTTTGTAACAGCATCTTTAACGGCGCGACTGCAAGCGCCGTATCCTACAACAATGTATTCGGCGTCATGAACGCGATGTGTTTCGTGCCGAACCGGCATATACACGCTCATATTCTGCACATCATGCAAAATACTCATTTGCTTTTTCAAAAGATGCGAGATAAGCGAGCGGCACGCGAGCGAGTCAAAACTCTTACGCGCGCCAGATGCATCGTGTGTAGCACCGGTATATGCAATTGGGCGTGCGCCACCTATCGGCAGAAAATTTGAAACAGCGCCATCTACGCCGAACGGCGGTCCCGCCGCATCTTTTATCCGTTCATACACCCAAATATGTCGCGGTATTGTAAATGGCTCTTCAAGCTGACTCAAATACCCGTCAAGCGCGATGATGACCGGCACACGGAATTGTTCCGCGAGGTTAAAGGCGCTGATCGTCATAGAAAAACATTCCGTAACCGACGACGGCGACAAAACAACAACTGCATCTCCGCAATCACCATGCCTACCGTGAATAATAGCGGCGATATCCGCCGATGCCGGCTTTGTCGGCTGTCCTGTGCTTGGTCCAACTCGCATCGCGTCTATAATAACAAGCGGTACTTCATTCAAAATCGCAAAGCCGAGCTCTTCCTGCATCAGTGAGAAGCCGGGTCCGCTTGTCGCGGTCATCGCTTTTGCTCCGCAGAGCGACGCGCCGATAACCATACCGATAGAAGCAATCTCATCTTCCGGCGCGTACGCGACACCGCCAAAACGAGACATAAGTTTTTTCATCATACTGAAAATTTCAGATGACGGCGTAATCGGATAACCTGCAAAAAATCGCGCGCCGGCAACAAACGCTCCGTACGCACATGCGGCATTGCCACTTATAAACATATTCACCGTAGACATGCCAAAGGCCTGCCGCGCGGATTCTGTATCCACAAGATGCCACCCTTCCTGCTGTCGTTGCATAGCATATCCTTTCCAAGGAGTAACACATTTATCAAAGACCACTTTATTTCTCTGCCGAGATTCTACATTGCCACCGGCGAAATACAAGCGCCAACCGACACGCTGGCAAAACATGCCGCCTGCGCTACAATAGGCGAATGCAACCGGAAACCACGCTTGAAAAAGTATTTCTACGCCTTAAACCAGCGCAAAAAACCGCACTCAAACGGCTCGGCTTGGAGACGGTCAGAGACATTCTTTACTACTTTCCCTCGCGATACGGCACGATTGCACATACAAAAACTATTGACACACTCTCCGCCGGAGAACAGGCAACCGTTATCGGCAATATTTCAGGTATTAAAACCTCAAAAGGATTCCGCACGCGCGTTGCAATGGCCGAGGCGAAGATTACAGACCATACAGGATCCGTTAAAGCCGTATGGTTCAACCAGCCATATATCGCTCCAATGCTTCACGGTATGAGTACAGGAACATTCCATGGACGCGTGAACGAGCGCAAAGGAGAACTCTATATGAGCAACCCTGAATTTGAGAAAACAGACGGATTACCTATTGATGTGGGCGATTCACTTTTCAGCAACGGGGAAAATGTGCCGTTTGACTATCCTGTGTATTCGGAGACAAAAGGTATCACATCAAAGTGGTTCTACCATGCCATCGGGAAAATTCTACAAAGCGGCGCTCTAGACGAGATACCAGACCCGCTCTCTGAGAGCATACTTTCGCGCTACTCTCTCCCTGCCTTAAAAACCGCATTATTCTGGATACACACGCCAAAAAAGCGAGCAGACGCGGAATCGGCGCGTAAACGGTTCGCGTTTGAAGAGATATTCTGCATTCAACTTGCTCGAAAACGAGCAAGGCGCGAGTATGAAAACATGCCGGCTTTTGCCGTGAGACCATCCGAAAAAGAAGTACAGAAATTCGTCTCCCGATTCCCTTTTCCGGCAACTGACGCGCAAAAAAAAGCCGTAACAAACATATTCGCCGACCTAAAGCAGGGGCGCCCGATGGCGCGCCTCCTTGAAGGCGATGTTGGTTCTGGCAAAACGGCAGTCGCCGCGGCGGCAAGCTACGCAATCGTGACCACAGCGCCGGAGGACGCGCCATCAGCGCGGCTGGAAGCCGCCTATATGGCGCCGACGGAAATTCTCGCGCGCCAACACTTCGCCTCATTCATAGATTTTTTTAAAGATACCGGCGTTCCGGTAGGGCTAATCACCGGCAGTGAATGCAGAAAATTTCCCTCAAAAACAAACCCGAACGAATCGACTCATGTGTCAAAGAGCCAGTTCCTAAAATGGGTATCGGAAGGACTTATTCCAATTGTCGTCGGTACGCACGCGCTCATTCAAAAAACCGTCCAATTTAAAAACTTGGCACTCGTCGTGATTGATGAGCAACACCGTTTCGGCATCAATCAGCGTTTCGCGCTTACGCAGAAAGGAAGCGGTAAGAAACCGGTGCCGCATCTCCTCTCAATGACGGCAACACCGATTCCAAGGACATTGGCGTTAACAATCTACGGCGATCTGGATTTATCACTCTTAGATGAGCTGCCGAAAGGCAGACAGTATCCCGAGACAAAGATTGTCCCGCCAAACAAGCGCGCAAGCACCTACGAAAAAATACGCGAAACGCTTACGGCGGGGCGGCAATGCTATGTCATCTGCCCGCGAATCAACGAACCTGACCCGGAGAAGAAGTACGCGCTATACGCGAAGTCGGTAAAAGAGGAAGCGGTACGACTCAAGAAAAATATTTTTCCTGAATTTGAAATCGGCATACTTCACGGCAAGATGACTCCGAAAGAAAAGGACGCCGCGATGCGCGATTTCTCTGATGGAAAAACGCGAATACTAGTTGCAACATCAATCGTTGAAGTCGGTGTGAATGTGCCAAACGCGACGGTCATCGTGATAGAAGGAGCGGAGCGCTTCGGACTCTCGCAGCTACACCAGCTTCGCGGACGCGTCATGCGGAGCACGCATCGCCCGTACTGCTATATCTTCACGGATTCCGGCGCGCAAAACACCGCGAACCGCTTGAAGGCGCTAGCATCCGCTAAAAATGGATTTGAGCTCGCCGAACTTGATATGAGCCTCCGTGGCGCGGGCACACTATCCGGAGAACGGCAATGGGGTGTGTCGGACATTGGCATGGAGGCCATCAAAAACTTAAAGCTCGTGGAGGCCGCGCGGAGCGAAGTTCTACACATCCTAACAAACGACCCGTCGCTTGCCGCCCATCCGGCACTCAAAGAAAAAGCCGAGGCTGTCGCCGTGCATTTTGAATAATCTGTTATTATGCGCTACTATTTTGGTGGGCGGCCTGTAGCTCAATGGTAGAGCTCTCGTCTTATACACGAGCGGTTCCAGGTTCGAGTCCTGGCAGGCCGATAATGAAAAAACTTCTCTTCGTCTGTAGCGCCAATATATCGCGGAGTCCGACCGCGGCGGAGTTTTTCCGAGCGTGCCCGGAGTTTGACACAAAATCCGCCGGTACCGAACCTTACGCCGGAGGCAAGCCGGTATCCCAAGACCTCGTTGACTGGGCAAACATTATTTTCGCGCTATCGGAAAAAACAAACGGACACCGTACATTCTTGAAAGAACACTTCGCTATACCGCAAAAAACTCCGATATATGATTTGGATATACCGAACGGCTACCTCTATGGAGAGCCGGCGCTCCAACTGCTTCTTCTTGATCGGGTTTCAAAGTATATTTCCCTATCTCCGAAATGCATGCAGAAACTTGACTCACTCGTACCGCAACGCTTCCATCGGTGATTTTTGCGCGGCATCGCGAGCCGGATAATAACCGAAGATAATGCCGATGCCGGCCGATACCACAAGCCCGATGAGCGCGGCGGAAAACGGAAAAACAAAGGTCCAATGAAATTCGGTGAGGTGGGAAATCGCCGTCGCGGATGCAAACGCAACCAGCGCGCCGAGTATGATACCGGCGATTCCTCCGATGCCGGTCAAAATAATCGCTTCAAATAAAAATTGAGTTAGTATTTCGCGCCGCGTCGCGCCCAAAGCTTTGCGCAGACCGATCTCGCGCGTCCGCTCCGTTACAGAAACGAACATAATGTTCATAATACCGATACCGCCGACGACAAGAGACACTGCTGCAACAGACACCAAAAAGAGCGTGAGCGCATCGGTAATGATACTTAAGGTATCTGCAAGATCCGCCTGTGTTTCCACAAAAAAGTCGTCTTTTTCCGGGTCGGTAATGCCGTGCTGATCGCGAAGCACACGCTCCACATCGGCGACCGTTCGCGGAATATCCATTTCCGTTTCAGCCTGAAGAATTAGCCTGTGAAAATATTTGATACCAAAAATATAGTTCGCGGCAGTAGTGTAGGGCACCATTACCATTTCATCAAAATTAAAGAAGGCGGTCTGCCCTTTTCTGGAAAGCACGCCGATAACCCGCAAATTCCTTCCTTTGACACGAATTCGTTCACCGATTGCCTGCCGCTCACCGAAGAGTTCTTCTTTCACTTTCGCGCCGATAACTGCGACACTCGCGCTGGCGCGCACATCGTTTGCCGAAAAAAATACGCCTTCGGCAAGGTCAATATCAAAAACATTAAAAATCGTCGTATCGCCTCCGAAAATCGTCATGCGAAATGTATCATTTTTGTATGCCGCCGTTTCGCCTCCGAAAAGGATTGGGGTAATGTTTTGCGCACCCGGCACATTTACTTGCCTTTTGAGTGCGGCTAGGTCGCCTACCTTGAGTGAGTCCGAGAAAATCTGCGCGGCATCCGTGGGACCAGTTGGCTCCCTGCCCGGAATCACCACAATCGTGCGCGGTCCCATGCCCTGAATCTGGTCTAAAATGAGCGACTGCGCTCCTTTGCCAAGCGACACGATGAGAATAATCGCCGCCACGCCGATAACGATGCCAAGTATCGTCAAAAGAGAGCGGAGCCTGTTCGTGTGAAGACCTGTCAGTGCGGTACGGATTGTGTGTGTCAGGGTCATAGTGCTATTTTATAAACGAATCAGCGGCAAGATGTTCACTTATCATTTCATCTTTCTCAATGTTTCCGTCTTTTATATAAAGTGCACGCCGCGCGTGGCGCGCGGTGTATGTCTCATGCGTAATGAGAACAATGGTATGACCACCCTTTTCATTCAACGCCTGAAGAAGCCCCATCACCTGTTTACCAGACATCGAATCAAGGTTTCCGGTCGGCTCGTCGGCAAAAATCACTTCAGGTTTGGTGACAAGCGCGCGCGCAATCGCGACACGCTGCCGTTCGCCACCGGAGAGCTGACTCGGCTCATGAGAAATCCTATGCGAAAGCCCCACATCGGCAATGGCGCTGTGTGCGCGCTCATCCCACTCTTTTTCCGGCACATCGGAATACAAAAGCGGTAATTTTACATTCTCCAACACGCTCGTCCGCGGAAGCAGGTTAAAGGTTTGAAATACAAACCCTAATTTTTCGTTGCGTATACGCGCCGATTCGTCATCGGTATAATCGTTTCTGTTCTTCCCTTCAAAAAAATACGCTCCGCGGGTCGGTCGGTCTAAAAAGCCGAGCAGGTGAAGTAGTGTTGATTTCCCTGAGCCGGAAGGTCCCATCACCGCCACAAACTCACCTTGGTCTATAGAAAAAGAAACGCCGCGAAGCGCGTGCGTTGCAACATCGCCATCCTCATATGTTTTTTCGAGATTGCGCGCTTCTATGAGCCGCATAGTTCATGCATTATTCTTCACTATAAGTTACGACGGCGGTTCCATCGGAAATACCTGAAACTATCTCTACCATACCATCTGCGCTCTCAATCCCCGTCTGTACAAGCACTGTCTCACGCAAGCCATTTGAGAATATATCCACCTCTGTACCGGCCGCGCCATATTGCACCGCTTTCAACGGAATAATTACAACATTATCTTTCCGCGCTGTTTCAATATCAACATTCGCTGTCATGCCGGATTTTATCTCCACATCCGTATCGCCAAAGATAAGCGTAGTCTTGTATGTAGAGACACCTTCAAGCACCGTTTCGGCCGGGTCAATTGCAGAAACATACGCGGAAAGAATAACGCTATCCCCGTACGCGTCAAGCGTCACTCGCGCCCCATCGCCAACCGACACTTTCACTATATCAGCCTCTGGTATGAATGTTTCTATCTCAAAAGCGTCTTCAGAAATGAGCGCGACGGCAATCGTATTTGCCGTGACTATTTCGCCGATACGAATAGGTATATTGGTAACAATGCCGCCAAGTGGCGCTAAAAGAAGCGTCTTTGTGAACGCGGCTTCCGCGCGCGACACCCTCGCTTCAGCCTCTTTTACCTTCGCTTCCTGTACCGCGATTGCTTCGTCGGTCGCCGGCGCTTTCGCGAGCAGAAGCTCGTTTTCACGAAGCGCGCGAGTCGCTTCGTTTGCGTTCAGCGATTCTTTTCCGGTAGAAATATTCGCGCGTACAGTTTCAACATTGGTTCGGGCGGCGGAAATGTCGCTCCGCCAGCTGTCAATCGTCGTCTGAGAAAGACCTACATTCGTCTTAATACCGTTCACCGCACTCGCCACCATATTCAAAAATGATTGTATCTCTGCGAGCCAATCATCCGCAGAAGCCGCTTCCGCGCGCAAATCACTTTCAAGAGAAAGTGCGGCAAGCGACGAACCCCATGCCACAAGCGTATGCTCGACGGCGACCCGTGCGAGCTCAATAGCATTATCATTTGGCGTCTCAAAATTCAGTTGCGGATTGTCACCACGCGGATTGCTCATAAACTGGTCAACGCGGTTTCTAACCGCATCATCAGCCTTGAGAAAAGCATTCCTGATATCATTCAATAAACTTTCGCGAGAATCAATAACAGCACTTTCTGCCGCCAGAAGTTTGGATTCCGTGACGGCCACTTCTTCAGCGCGGCTGCCGGCGATAAGCTCGGCAAGCGCAGCCTCTTGTGTAGCCCGTGCCGCTTTTGCCTCGGCAAGCCCAGCGCGTTCATCGCTATTTTCAAGTGACGCTAAAAGCCCGCCCGTGGAGACACGCGAACCAACGGAAGCAAAAAGTCCCGCTACACGGCCTCCTTTTTCAAACGCAAGCGCAACCTGTTCAACCGGCTTCACTCGTCCCGTTACAGATACCTCTTCTACAATAGTACCCAATACGGCTTCAGTAGTTTCAATCACCGGCTCATCCGCGCGCAGAAAAAATACGACAGCGGCAAGCGCGACGATAATAAGAATAAAGATGGCGGTGCGTGTATTCATATACATGAGTACTCATGCGACAACTCTCAATATTTTATTTTAACACGCTTTTCTTTTTATACGACATCCGGTTTCGCTTCGCGCTGTTTTGGCATAATATTGTGTTCCCTCAAAAGTGCCTCAAATTCCGCATGCTCAATCGTCTCGTGCGTCGTAAGCGTGGCTGCGATGGCATCAAGCACCCCGCGGTAATTCACCAAAATATCAGTTGCCCGTTTGAGCGCGTCCCGCATCATAGAAGATACTTCGGCGTCTATTTCAGCAGACACACGCTCGGAATAATCTTTACTTCCGAACTCTCGGCCAAAGATCGGCCGACCGCCGGGCTCCTCAAGCGCAACAGGCCCCATCTTCTCGGACATTCCGTACTTTGTCACCATATCCCGTGCAAGCGCCGTAGATACTTGAAGATCGTTTGAAGGGCCGGTCGTCAGGTCTCCGAAAATAAATTGTTCCGCGGCATACCCGCCTAGCGATACCGCCAAATCATCAAGAAACGCTTTCTTGCTCTGGAGCTTCCGTTCCTCAAACGGAAGTTTTAGCGTATATCCGCCAGCGCGCCCGCGTGCAACGATAGATACCTTATGCACAGGGTCCGCGTGCGGCAAAATTGACGCAACCAGCGCATGCCCCGCCTCATGATATGCCGTAATTTCTTTTTCTTTCTTTGAGAGAAGGTGGCTCTTTCGTTCAGGGCCGAGCATTACTTTTTCAATGGATGAAACGAGGTCTTTCTGAAGTACTTTTTTACGATTTTCCCGCGCCGCAAGAATCGCGCCTTCGTTCATGAGCGACTGCAAGTCCGCGCCGGAAAATCCGGGAGTTCGTTCGGCAATCACACGAAGGTCTACATCCTCTGCAAGCGGTTTTTTGTTTGCATGAATTTTTAAAATTTCTTCTCGGTCGTGCACATCCGGCTCGTCAATAATCACTCGCCTGTCAAAACGCCCGGGCCGTAGGAGCGCGGGGTCAAGAACATCCGGGCGGTTAGTTGCTGACACCACGATTACTTTTTCAGCGGGCTCGAAACCGTCCATTTCAACCAAAATCTGATTTAGCGTCTGCTCGCGCTCGTCGTTACCGCCACCCATGCCTACACCGCGCGAGCGCCCTACTGCATCTATTTCGTCTATAAAAATAATCGCCGGCGCCGTCTTTTTCGCAAGCTTGAAAAGGTCGCGCACGCGGGACGCGCCAACACCGACAAACATCTCAACAAATTCCGAACCGGAAATGGAGAAAAACGGCACGCCTGCCTCCCCTGCCACCGCGCGCGCAAGCAATGTCTTTCCGGTCCCAGGCGCCCCCATCAGAAGAACACCCTTCGGAATCCGCGCGCCGATATCCAAAAACTTTTTCGGATTTTTCAAAAAATCAACGATTTCCATGAGTTCCTCTTTCGCTTCTTTCGCGCCTGCAACATCTTTGAATGTCACACGCTGTTTTTTGTCGCCAGGTTCAATAATCCGCGCTTTTGACTGGCCAAAAGTAAACGCCTGCATACCCGCGCCGCGTACTTGGCGAGAGATAAACCAGAAAAACATAAGTATGAAAAGAATCGGCAGTAGAAACGGAAGCGAATTCAGAAGCCAGTAACTAACACCGGACGGATTCTTGAGACCAATCTCCACCGCTCCAAGCGCTTCTGGGCCAACGCCGTACCGGGCAAGTGTTTCCGAAAGCGCACTTTCTACTTCTTTCTTAGAAAACTGTAGGGTGCCGTCGGTAAGCTCAATTTCAAGCTTCTCGTTAAGGACGGTGATTTTTGCCACATCCCCTGCCAACACCTCGCGCGCTAGCTCAGAAACAGGCACCTCTGCGATCTCTGCCTCCTTATCCTGAAACAGCGAAAAGAGGCCGATTATACCTATTAAGATGATAACGACAGCCAAAATATTCGCCATAAACTGACCCATGCCTGGACCTGGTACTACCGGTGGCTTCTGTCTTGGAGTTTGATGCTTGTTTTGATGCTTATTTCGCGCCATAGATAAACACATTTTACCACACAATGTCAAAAAGAAAAAGTCGATGCTTTTTGTGTTAGAATAAACTTGCAATATGTCATTGGTACAAAATAAAAAAGCGGGCTTTAACTATGAATTTCTTGAAAAATTTGAAGCAGGCATTGAACTCTTCGGCTACGAAGTAAAAGCACTGAAAGGACAGCAGGGCTCGCTTGATGGCGCCCATGTTATCGTTCGCGGCGGCGAGGCCTTTCTCGTCGGTATGCATGTGCCTCCTTTTCAGCCGGCAAATACGCCGGAATCATACGACACATACCGCGCGCGAAAACTTCTCCTATCCAAAAAAGAAATTGCGCGCCTGACTGGCTTGGAACAACAGAAAGGATTGACAATAGTGCCAATTTCAGTGTATAATAAACATGGGAAACTAAAGGTTGAAATTGCAGTCGCGCGCGGAAAGAAAAAACACGATAAGCGCGAAATACTGAAAAAACGCACCGCGAAACGCGAGATTGAACGAGCGTTGAAAACAGGTAGATAACCTCTGTCAGCGGAATATTCCTTAGTTCCGCTCTCCAACTATGTATCGTACTGCGTAGTACGCTATGTAGTTGGGGATGATCGGCTTCGACAAGTGATTCCCCTTGTATGTGCAAGGCAAGCAGGTTTGTTCATCTTGTAAAACTGACAAACAAAAATAGTTGCAAAAAACGCAATTAAGAGCCCGTTCATGGCTATGAATGGTCTCGCATTCGCCCGAGCATAAATTCTCGGACGCATCCAAAGGACTAAGGTTCCGTAGGTCCTGTCGGGTGTCATATCACGGAACTCGGTGTGGTATCCGTTCTGAGTATCACACTTAAACAACAATCAGGAATCGGCTGTCTCGGATTTCGCCAACTTTTTACCGAGATTGCTTAGACCAAAGTCGGCTACCCTTGTAGACTCATAGAAGGTCCTCATTTGCACGGGGGTTCAATTCCCCCCATCTCCACAGACATAGAACGATATGGAAGAATAAAAAACTCTCCTCCACCAACGAGGAAGGGTCTTTTGAACTACACTAAAATCCAACCCATAAAAGCCATGCACCCAAAAAGATCAATAAAAACGCACTGAGCCACTGTCTGTTTTTGAATCGTTGTGCCTGTTGATGGATCAGATTAGGAAACCCTATCTTTCCTATTCCTTTTATGAGGGTGGACCAACCAAGAATAGTGATCACTAGAGGCCAGTCCCACACCCACACATTGTGCAAAATGACTGTTACAAGCCCCATAAGTAATGTTATATAGCCAGTAGAGATAACAAACGCTTGATCCTCGGTCATCTCGATAGTTCTTCCTAGTTGTCTGGCAATAATAAAAAGTGAACCAAAAATAACGAAGAAGCTCCCCCAAAGTTTGGCAAAAAAGATTGACATTTCCATTTCCATACTTACATGGTATCACAAAGGTTCTAACTTCTTCCACATATCTCACCTAGACAACAACTGATTCAAATGTTTTTACGCATTCCATCAAACCATTTATTTGCGCGCTATCTTTTGATTCAAACAAAGAGGTTCTAACGTCATTCATTAGTTTCCATAATTACAAAAATCAGCTCGCCGTTTAGGCGGGCGATTTTTGTTCATAACTAAATCGTTCATAACTAAATTATTCCCTGCACAAAATCAACACTATGTCGTCACTTCCTGGACCATAATTTTCAGTTTTGTTCGGTCCGTATGAAAGAATTGCGCGCGTCCAAGTACCGGACACAACTCCTTCACATCCAACCTGATCGGTGCATTGGTAATCCGGGTCAAAGTAATAATATGTACCCCATGGGTCTCGCGGCACCACACTCATATACGGGCCACTCCAGCCGGAATACCCGCCGTCTGTACATTGGACCCCTGCGGAACATAAGTTTAAATACACTTCAACATCCTGTCTGCAAGGAGAAAGAGTCGTGTGCTCTGGATGAAGATTTGTATCCAACAACAGATTTTCTATTGAAATTCTAAGCTGGTTTAATTCCGCTTTTGCTTTAGATACACGCGCTTTGTCGCGAGCAACATTTATAGATGCGAGAACAATACTTGAAAGCAGTCCTATAATAGCAATCACTACAAGAAGCTCTATCAGCGTAAAACCGCTCTCTGCGCGCCTGTGTAAAGTATAATATCGGAATGTCATAGTAACAAAAAAATATCAATCAACGATGGGCATGCCGTAGTCGGGATTCTTCAATGCTTCCGGCGGTATGTCCTTGTCACCACTCAAAACAATAATCAGCACAGTAACGATTGCCGCGACTACCACAAAAAGAATCTTCCACTTCATGGATGACGCATCCATCCTGATCTGTTCAATGTCCTGTTTTTGGGGCGCTCCAGATACGGTAGAATCTCCCGCCGAGGTGGAATACTGCACCTGACTACCGATATCTATTTTGACATTATCACTATTGTTTTGGTCCATATATATAGCTATTATTGCACACAAAGACGCCAGAATCCAGAGGTTTTATTTGTCTATTCCTGCAAGACACTAATATCTCACTATCTCACCGTGATTTCAGGACGCACCTCTTCTATTGCAACATATCCACACTTTTTGATGCAGAAAAAACCCGCTTCGGTATATGCCGAAGCGGGTTAGTATGTTCACATCTATTTGCTTATAGGAGAAAAAGGAATCACTGTCACATCGTGCGGTGATGCTTCGCGGCGACCAGCTTCTGTCACTCGCCGAAACTCGGCACGCATCTGAAACGCACTGATAGTTTCCGCACCGAGATACCCCATAGAGCTTCTCACCCCTCCTATAAACCGACTGATAACATTCGCCACCGGCCCCTGACACGGCACAATCGCTTCTACGCCTTCAGGGACTGTCTTTCCGCTCCCATTTCCACCGTAGCGTTCGCGCGCGGCACTGCTCCGCTCCATAGCACTTTGCGAACCCATGCCGTCGTAGCGCTTAAACCGTTGTCCATCGGGATAGATGATGATATCGCCGGGTGCTTCATTCGCACCGGCAAATATTCTTCCCATCATCACGCTTGAGGCGCCGGCGGCGAGCGCGATAGCCGCATGCCCTGATTCTGTCACGCCGCCATCTGAACAAACAGGTATGTCTTTGTGCGTATACCTGATTGCGCGCTCGCAAAGCGCAACCGCAGAAACCTGCGGACAACCGATACCTGCCACAGTCCGCGTCGTGCAGATAGAGCCGCCGCCCTGACCAACCTTTATGCCATCAACACCGGCCTGTATAAGACGGATTACCGCATCAGCTTCGGAAATATTCCCCGCAACGACATCAACATCGGGAAATTCTTTTTTTACCACACGGACCATATCAACAATTGTTTCCGTATCTCCGTGCGCCGCATCAATCACAAGTACATCAACATCCTCTAGAACAAGCAGTTCGGCTTGCGCAAGTCCGGCATCGCCGATTCCAATCGCCGCGCCGACAATAAGACGGCCATCGGTATCAGTATTATATGCTTCCGTCTCACTGCTCTTCCGCCGCTTGATATCTTTCCAAGTATAGAGGCCGGCGACCATACCACTCTCATCAACGAGCGGCAGTAGGCCGATGCCATCTCCCGGACACTTCCGCATTAGCTGAAATGCTTCTTCAAAAGAAGTATCGGGATGCGCCGTGACAAGATCGTCCCGCGCCATCACCGTGCCGACCGTCAAATACACTTCATTCTCAAGGCAGTGCTTGAAATTTCTACTAGTTAAAACACCAGACAGCTTGCCGTGTGCATTCAATACGAGAAAAGTATCAAAGTCGTACTCTTTCTCTTCCTTCATGCGCAACACGCTCTCCACCGTATCCGTCTCAAATACGCAGATCGGATCCGGTATAAATGGATTCATATATCGCTTCACGCGCGTCACATGCCGTGCCTGCTCTTTCGGAGACATCGCGCGGTGGATGATGCCGATACCTCCTGCTTTTGCCATAGCAATTGCCATCGGGTACTCGGTCACCGTATCCATCGCCGCGCTTACAAATGGCACCTTAAGCGGAACCCGCCGCGAAAAACGAGAAACCAACGAAACATCTGGAGGGCGTACCGTAGAATACTTTGTTTTCAACTGAACATCGCCAAAGGTCACACCGATACCTTCGTCTTCCAAATGCGCGAAAAAATCGTCTTTCGGTCTATTTTTCATTTCCTTCCTCCTATTGACAGTTATAAAGAACGGTTGGCTTTTGCGATATAGTATCTAGAAACGGCTGAATGCGCAACCGAAATACAATCAATATGCTTCAATACATATAAATCCATAGTGCTAAAAATGCGAACCTGATATCAGGTTCGCATTTTAAATATATGCCGTGGTTTTATGCCTCATATTGAGTGCGAAAAAAAAGCGATACAAATGAGAGGCCGATGGCCGTCCAAAGTGCGGCTTGTCCGATATTATACGCGTACATTTCAAAATATCCTTGCTGTCCATCGTCCGCAAATGCAAGTGCGGACATAAAGAAAAAGATGACCTGACATCCTGTTTTCCATTTTCCGTACCAATTCGCGCCGACAACATCTTTTGCCGTACCACCTGCGATACCACCACCGCCAAACCCCCGCTTCATAGTTGAATATGTATCCAGTAAAAACGCTAAGATAAACGGCACCCAAGTAAACGAATATACGAAAAGCGCCGCGGGGATATAGAACTGCACTTTGTCGGCAAGCGGGTCAAACCATTTTCCGAAATCGCTCCGTGTACTTGTTGCATCCGCCACGGCGCCATCAAGCCAATCGCACGCCCAACAGACCGCCCATAAAGCGATTATCGTATACCTCGTGGCGCTATCACCAAAGAGCCAAAGCGGCACAAGGAGTACGGCACAAATCATCCGAAACCATGTGAGCTGGTTTGCCGAAATATACAATCCGAAGAAAGCGCCGACATACCACCGTGCAAAAAAATAACACTGTTTTAGGAACGCACATATCGCTTGTATGTTAGCCACGCCACTCACCCCCTTTCAGGGAGATTGTGAAAAAGAAATTATAAAAAACGGAATCGTCCTCTCCTTCTTCTTGTTATCATGCATTAGCAAAGAGTCAACCCAAAAGATTGACCGGCTGATGCGGATAGGTTATAATTTTCCTGTTATGCCGCGTGTCCTGCGGCAAAAACAATAGTATATTTTTAAAAAATTTTTGAAACAGCGAATTCCTATAAACAACCAAATACGGGCGCGCGAACTTCGCGTGGTGGATGAATCCGGCACTAATGTCGGAATCTTGTCCCGTGACGACGCACTCCGTCTCGCGGAAGAAAAAGGGCTTGACCTGATTGCAATATCCCCAGCCGCTAACCCGCCGGTCGCAAAAATCGCCGACTACGGCAAGTGGAAATACGAAGAGAAAAAGAAGCAGAAAGATGCGCATGCCAATCGGCACCAGACCGAAACAAAAAGCCTTCAGGTGAAAATCGGCACCGGCGAACATGACCTTGAGCTCAAGGCAAAGCGCGCAGCGGAATTTTTGAAGGAAGGACACCGCGTCAAAATTGAGCTTTTCCTTGGTGGGCGCGCCAAATATTTGGACAAAAACTTCCACAAAGAGCGTCTTGAGCGTATCTTGCGTTTGATCCCAATAGAGTATAAGATTGCCGAACCGCTGAAAAAGAGTCCGAAGGGGCTAATGGTCATAATTGAAAAGAAATAAATACAATGAAAACAAACAAATCATACACAAAACGGCTGCGGGTAACCCGAACCGGCAAACTCATGGGTCGCAAACCCGGACAGGACCATTTCAACGCAAAACAGTCTGGAACGCGCAATATTGCCGGCAAGCGACAAGCGCAGTTTACTATGGGCAAGAAAGCGCGCGGGAGATTTCTTCCAGGCGTATAAACTAAGCACAGCACTATGCCACGAGTCAAAAAAGGTACAGGCGCGGCAAAACGCCGCCGGAATATTCTGAAGAGCACCAAAGGATACCGCTTCGGCAGGAGCACGAAAAAGCGCCAGGCACGCGAGGCCATACTTCATGCAGGCCACCATGCGTTTGCCGACCGGCGCGCAAAAAAGCGCAGTTTTCGCGGGCTCTGGAACATCAATATCAACGCGGCAATTCGAGCGCACGGGCTCTCCTACAGCCGCTTTATTAATCTTCTGAAGCAGAAGAATATATCAGTCAACCGCAAAATGCTCGCCGAAATTGCTACGGAAAGTCCCGATACATTTGCACGGATTGTGAAAGCTGCTACAAAATAGACCTAAAAAACACCCTGTACGGGGTGTTTTTTATTCTTCTAAAATTCAATATCAAATGTCTCCCCTTTCTTCGGTATAACAGCTTCCATGCCAAAATTGTCATAGAGCCGCTGTGCAAAATGGAGCGACGACTTCGGTTCGCCCATCGCGAGAAACACTTTCTCAAGATTCGGCGCGGCATGGGACACAAAATCTAAAAGCCCGTCAGAATCCTTGTGTGCCGAGAAGCCGCGGATATTTGCAACGCGCGCGCGCACGGGCACTTTTTCGCCCGCAATGGTGATCTCTTTTGCGCCATCCTGTAGCATTCGGCCGAGCGTCCGTGGCGCCTGATAACCAATCAAAAGGAGCGTGCTTTTCGGGTCCGGCAAATAACGCTTCTCATGGTGGATAATACGGCCGCCCTCGGACATTCCGGAACCTGCCATAATCACTTTCGGGTTAGGTACATCATTAATGGCTTTTGACTCTTCGGTCTTGAGTGTTGATTTCATGCCCGGAAAATTGAAAATGTCATCGCCTGATTTAATGATGCCCATTGTTTTGTTGTTGAAGTATCGTTCGTACTTGTCGTAAATTGCGGTCGCCTTGATGGCAAGCGGTGAATCCAGAAAAATCGGAACCGGCATGATTTTTTTATGCTCCACCAATTGGTTTAATTCAAACAATAAAACCTGCGTGCGCTCAATGGAAAATGCCGGTATCATAAGCGCGCCTCCAGCATGCATGGTTTCTTCAATGATATGTTCAAGCTTTCGCGTACGCTCGTCTACGCCTTCATGATTCCTATCGCCATAGACAGTTTCCATCACAAGGTATGTCGCGTCGTCCACTACCTCAGTATCACGAAGGAGTGGCGCCGGTGAATTGCCAAGGTCTCCGGTAAAAACGATTTTCTTTCCATTCTTTGAGATTTCCGTCATTGCGGACCCTAAAATATGTCCCGCGTCTTTGAAGCGCCCTTCCAAGCCGCCGGGAAGCGCAAAAGTATCGTGGTACGGCACAGTCCGCCAAAGCGACATGGCGGTCTCAACATCTGTTTTTTCATACAAGACGCGTTTATTCTCCCGTCGCGCTTCCTTCTCCATAATGCCCATTGAGTCAATCAGCACGAGTTCAGCCAAATCCCGCGTGCCTGGCGTGGAATATATCGTGCCACGAAAACCATCATGAACAAGTTTGGGAATCCGCCCTACATGGTCCAAATGACCATGTGTCACGATGAGCACATCAACCGACTTAGGTTCGTATGGGAACGGCTCTTCATTGTAATCCCCACATAGCCGGCATCCTTGAAAAAGCCCGCAGTCAACTAGTATCTTCGGGGAACCGGACGGACCGGAAAGCAAAAAATTCGAGCCGGTCACCATTTCGGCGCCGCCGTAGAATCCAAGAGTGTAGATTTCTTTTTCCATATCTTTCAGTATACACGCGAATCTTTATGCGAGGCAAAGCGCCTAGTGAAAAAAAGCACGGCGACCGACGCACCGAGAATGTCAAAGATTAAGTCGCTTCCGCCATCAAGATACCGGTAGCCACCAGCGCCGGTCCATGTATCAACCACAATTTCAAAAATCTCCCAACCGATACCGACAACCAAGACACTCACGGTAGCGAAAGAAAACATGCTTCCGCGCGCCGGAGTGGAGGCGCGTCCTACACGCACAAAACGGTAATAAAGCGCCATACCCGCCACCCACACTCCGCCCAAAAAATGAAGCGTCATATCGTACCAAAAAAAACGGGTACCCAAGCTATAGAGATACGCGGGATACTGTACAAAAAGAAGCGCCGCGAGAAGTGCCGTCAAAAGTCGCACAAGCATGCTTCCATTCTGTTCCTGCATTGTTTCCACAGTATATCATGCATCTTCGGCACTGAGAAAAATAAGAAAAACCCCGCCGTTTTATACCGCATATCTGCGGAACAAAACGGCGGGGTTTTACAGGTCCCTCGGAAAATCACCCTAGCGTTTGGCCAGGTGGGTGTTCTCAGTACCACTCCAAGGAGTGGTACCATACGAACTCCCTAAAGATTTGGTAACCTAGTTGATTTCCGAAGAACCTGTTTCCAGTATACGCGATTGTCTATAAAAAAACAAGAGCAAACGAAATAGGAATATTACTCAAGAATACCATCAAGATTCACATCATAAAGAATAGATTCCTCTACCAGACGGTATTTCAAAACCTCATGTTCGCCAAACCAATGTTTGATTTCATTTGCCGCTTCCGCTACAGAGCCGGACGCGTGTATCAGGTTCCTGACCGAGCGACTATCGGTATCTGACATTTGATATGAATCAAGCACATAATCACCGCGAATAGTGCCGACATCCGATGTGAGCGGCTCTGTGCCACCGATAATCTTTCTAACGATAGCCACCGAGTGCGCGCCCTGCCAGACCATGGCAACGACCGGTCCGCTCGTCATATATTTTTTGAGTCCTTCAATAATCCGCGCCGTAATTTCAAGCGGGTCATCAGACGGCGGTTCAACTCCCTTTTTTCGGTAGCTTTCAATCGTTTTCTCACCGGTGACGCGCCTCCACTCCGGGTCAAGCGTATAGTGCTTTTCAATATGCTCTGCCGTCGGCACAAGCATTTTTAATCCGACAAGCTTGAGCCCCACGCGCTCAAAGCGCGACACGATCTCGCCTATAAGCGAGCGCTGAATGCCGTCCGGTTTGATTAAAATAAGAGTTTGTTCTTTTTTTAGATGCTGCATAATAGTACGGATAGTATAACGGAAAAAACCGCCCACGCCAACTGTTACCAGATAACGGCATCGTTTTGACGGCTTACGCGGTGCTATATTTTCTGGCAATCTCCTTCTCTATCTCATCGCGCGGACGGCCGTACTTTGCAAACGAAAGCTCCCGCGCGCGGTCCGCGTTTTCCGATACACCGGACTTAAACGGCATTGTCTCTATGTTAAACGGCTTTGCCGGCTTCCCATCAATCAATAATTTCAGGTATGCGTTACGGTTGTCAAGATTCATAATATCACGGGGCGAAAAAACAGGCGCAAACTGCTCGCCAATATATTCGGCATCGTCTACCCCAACGCGGAAGGCGGCAAGTGAGCCGACATTGCCAAAGACAGCATGCTTGATGCGCTCATCCAGCTGTGCAATAAACTGATGCGCGACTGTAAGTGAGAGCCTATACTTCCGTGCCTCTGACAGAATGGTCGCGATTGAATCGGTCGTCACATTCTGAAACTCATCTATATATAGAAAAAAATCGGGGGGTCTGACACGCACATTGTCTGCGCGCGAGAGCGCGGCCATCAAGATTTTACCAACGACAATTAGTCCAAGAAGATGTGAGTTAATATCACCCAATCGGCCTTTTGAAAGATTAACAAGCAGTATCTTCCGATCATCCATAATTTCGCGGAAATTGAACGCGGAGCGCTCTTGCGCGATTATCGGACGCAGGTACTCGTTTGAAAGAAAGACATCGAATTTGCTCGTGATGTACGGCACGATGTTTGCCAGCGCGGATTCTCCTCCAGCTTTCTCCGCGATGTCTTTCCAGAATTGTACAACCACCGGATTCATTGCCTTTGATAGCTTCATCGCACGAAACGCAGGATCTGCAAGCACCCGCGACACATCAAAAAGTGTTCCGCCGCTTCCCGGGTCCTCCACAACAAGCATAGCCGCGTTTCTGAAATACTGTTCAAACATAGGCCCCATGGATTCCGGCACCGCACCGTATAGTTTCTGGAAGATACTGAATAATTCATTAACGACAAATGTCTTCTGCTCCGGAAAACGCGGATCGTACTCAAGCATATTGAGTCCCATCGGACGCGATAAGTCCGACGGATCAAAATAGATGACATCCTCCATCCGTTCGTTAGGTACAATACTTAAGATGTCCAACACATCGCTCCCATGCGGGTCTATCATGCACACGCCTTCGCCCGCGCGGATATCCTCGGCTATCATGTTCTTGAGAAGCGTTGTTTTTCCGGTGCCGGTTTGACCGATGACATAGAAGTGCCGCATGCGGTCTTCGCGCGCAAAGTGAATCTGTGTCTCCTTATTCCGAAAACGGTTCACGCCAAGAAGTACCCCATGGTCTGGCACATTCACCGGCACAGACGCAATGCCGGATTTCGCTTCTTTCAATTGTGGCGCGTGCATATCCCCCACCGGAAAATGTATAATTGTTGTCATTTCCTTAAGCGAAAGCGGGAAACTGCGCTCGTCTGAAAATATACGAAAACTATAACGGTGCAGAAGCTCGCGGAGCGCGCCTTTTTTCATAGGCTCAAACGAAATGCCGTTCCCGGACGGCACGCCAAACTGATTAAACGCGGCGATAAGATCATCTAAAACATCCCGTGCGCGACGCTCGCTTTCAGCCGCGGCAATGATTCTAATATTTGTATCGGCGATTGGCGATGATATTTTTTCCTCAATATACCGCGCAGCCGCCTCGTTTCTGCCTACCGGTCGCACGGCATCGCCCGCGTCATTCATACGCTCGCTTTTCGGCTTGTCTCCGCCAAACGCCAGTTCTTTAAGCGCTTGCCCAAAACCACCGACAAAACCATCGGAAACCTGAACCGCCTTTTTCACATCCAGACCGTTTTCCACCCGCTTCAGAACTTCCCGATACCGTTCCGTGTATTTCGTCCCCGCCGGTTTCACCAAAAGCTGGATTGCGGCTCCCTCGCCTTCTTTCTTTAATTTTGAAAACGCGTTCAAAATGCCGGCAAGCGGATCATGCTCAAACGATTCGTAAATCTTAAATGAAAGTGCCGACGAAAATGACGGCTTCCCCACCGCGCCGGCGGCATGACCGCCTGCTTGAAAAATGTTGTAGTCGTCCTTTGTGAGAGCGACCTGCGCCGAAGGAAACGACGCCGCAATCTGTTTTTCAAACAGGTCCGCTTTTTCGTCTGGTACGCTCACATAAAAGACGATATCATCGCTCTTGTCAGACAACGCTATCTCAATGGAGAAATAATCGGCGCGCTTCTCACGCGTATATGTTTCGGACGCAACCGAAAGCATGCCGGCATAAAACTGCTCCATCACGGATACGAGCTCCTTGAAGCTCTTTTCCACAGCATCCGCCGGAGGCAGTGTTACCTCATAGAGCTTCATACTAAGCGCGCGAAAAAGATTCTTGTCTTTCCGCACGCCCGTCGCGTCATACCCGGCTTTCAGATATTCAACAAGAAACCGGTGGAAGTCGTCGTCAATATGCGGGTTCCCAAGCCTTGCCACGACCGACAATGCATTTTTAATGCCACGCCCAATAAGAATGCCGAGCAATTCGTTCATCTGCTCATCGTGCTCCTCTGGCGCCAAATCAAGCGCAATTTGCTCCGTCTCACGCGCACTCATTCGATGCTCGGGTGCCAAGACTTCAGAGGGCTTTTTGAAACGGTAATCGCGTATTGTTTCAGCGGCAAGCGTCTCGGGCGCGGGCGCGTACTCCGCCTTTTCAAGCGCCGTTTCGCGACGCGCTATCTCCTTGCGCAAATACGCCACTTCCTCTTCAGGCGAGCGGAACTTCGGTATCTCTGTTGAAGAAAAAATCTCCATAGCAAATATACATTCATTATACGATGATTTTCATAAAGAAAAAGCCCGCGAAGATGATACGGGCATCATAGCGAGCTAATACAACATGGATTAAGGTTCCTTAAGGTTGAGGTGCTCAATTTCACGCGCTACTGTCTCGTCACTACTTCCCCGCCATCGGAACGGACGATTATAGTATGTTCAAAGTGCGCGCTCCGCGCTCCGTTTTTTGTTTGAAAAGTATAACCATCATCTGCTAGAAAAATATGTTCTCCTTTTTCTGTAAGCATCGGCTCAAGAGCGATAACCATGCCGTCTATTAGTTCATCTCCATCGCCAAGAGCGCCAAAATTCGGAATATACGGCCTCTCGTGCACCAAACGCCCAACACCGTGGCCGCCCAGTTCGCGGACAATACCGTAGCCCGCGCCGAATTCTTTTACATACGCTTCTATGGCATGGCCGATATCACCGGTCCTCCCGCCGGCACGGGCAGCAGCAATCCCCTCGGCAAGCGCGCCGCGAGTGACATCCATCAGTTGTTTCGCATCTGCATCTATCGCGCCCACGGCTACAGTCTCAGCCATGTCCGTTGTGAGTCCATCGTGCGTCAGACCAATGTCCAAGCCGATAATATCGCCTTCTTTCAATTCGCGCCCACCCGGAATTCCGTGTACGATTTCATCGTTCACGGAGGTACAAAGAGTCGCAGGATACGGATACTCCGCGCCATCCGGCTGGTACCCTTTGAACGCGGGAATATCTCCGTTATCGCGAATGAGTTTCTCCGCGATTTCATCAAGCATCTCTGTCGTGACACCCGGACGCACCGCCTGCTTCACCGCCGCCAACACGCGAGCGAGCCGCCTGCCCGCTTCACGAATAATCTCTTCTTCTTTTTTATTTCTGATTATCATGAAAAAACGCGCGAAATAATATCCTGATGAATATCTTCAATACTCCGCTCGCCGCTAACCTCAAAAAAACGATAATACTTGTTGTCGCGGTAATACTGAACCGCCGGCAGAACATCTGTTTCAAACCATTTCAAGCGCTCCGCGACATCTTGTTTATTGTCATCCATTCGTCCGCGCCCAAGAAGCCGCTCTATCGCCCATTCGTTTGAAACATTCAGATAGATAACGGTCGGCTCGGGAATGTCATAAAACCAGTCAAACGCGCGGTGAAGCATTTCGGCTTCCGCAAGCGTCCGCGGCGTACCATCCGCAATTAACATCTGTGGCTTCGCGTCGTCAATGTGCTTGAAAAAAAAGTTTGACCACATATTCACCGCGACAAAACTCGGCTGGCGGCCACCTGTCATATAGATATCGTTCATCCGCCGTGCGGAATAATTTTCACCGGCTTTAAAATCACGGATTAGCGCGCCTGTCTGAAGATAGAGCATCTCGCGCTCCGGCGCGCGCTTTTTAAGTTCGTCCGAAAGGAGCGCGGCCTGCGTTCCCTTCCCGCATCCGGAGCGTCCGATAAAAATGTATGTTGGCAATTCCATATATTGAAAGTATAACGCAGGTATGGCTGAAAAATAAAGTCCGCGGAGTACTCACAGAAATCACGATTTACACTTCCTACATAGTGCCCTACATAGGGTACTATGTAGCAGTCTAGTATTCGCGCATTGTTATCTGCGCATCTACTTTCTTCATCAAGTCAAGCACAACCGACACAACAATGAGAAGCGCTGTACCGCCAATTGCAAGTGAGGTTAGGCCGGTAATACCCTGCATAACTATCGGCAAAACGGCGATAATCCCCAAAAAGAGAGCGCCAAAAAGCGTAATGCGGTTTAAGATGGAGCCGATATGCTCAGCTGTGTGTACACCGGGCCGAACGCCTGGAATAAATGCGCCGCCGCGCTGTAGGTTCTGCGAAATCGCGTCCGGGTCAAATGTAATAGCGGTATAAAAGTATGTAAAAAGAAATACCAGAATGAAGTAGAGACCTCCGTAGATCCATGGATTCTGGAGAATCGCAAGAATAATTGACGATACCGTCTGGATGATTGCGTTATTCACATTCGCGAGAAAACTTACAATCATCTGCGGAAAAAGAAGAAGCGAGAGCGCGAAGATGATCGGTATAACACCGGCCTGATTTACTCGAAGCGGAAGGTAGGTGGACACCCCGCCGTATACCTTGTTGCCACGCACGCGCTTTGCGTAGGTGATAGGAATCGGACGCTCGGCTTCAGTGATAAAGACAACCCCACCAACAATAACGATTGCCGCTACAAAAAAGCCAATGTAGATAGGAATCTGCGACGGGTCAAATGTTGCGATAAGACGGCTTATCGTAGTCGGCAATGATGCGACAATACCGGCAAATATTAGAATGGACACGCCATTGCCGATACCCTTCTCGCTGATAATCTCGCCCAACCACATCAGAAGTACAGCTCCGGCAGTCACCACTATAATATCAAGCGATTTATCAAAAAAGTTCGCGTATGAAAGCACATTGCTCCGTTCAAGAAGAGTTAGAAGGCCAAAACCTTGAGTGACGGCAAGCGGTACTGTAAGCATCCGCGAATACTGGTTAAACCTACGCCTGCCGGCTTCTCCCTCCTCGTGGTATAGCGCTTTCAACTTTGACGACATAATGGTCGCAAGTTGCATGATAATAGAGCCGGTGATGTAAGGACCTAAACCAAGCATGACGATAGACAAGTTAGAAAGACCGCCACCAGAGAAAATATTCAAAAGCCCGAAAAATTGATTGCCTGATAAAAATGCTTCCAGTCGTAAAAGGTCTACTCCGGGCACGGGAATCGCCGCGCCGACACGGAATAGAAGCAAGATAAAAAAGATAAAACCGATCCGCTTACGCAGACCACTGTCTTGCAGTACGATTTTAAATTTTTGCCAGAATGTTTGAAACATAGTTTCCGGTAGTGTGCGACTACACAATTACTCCGCCGGCTTTCTCTATCTTCTCGCGGGCTGCTCTTGACGCAAGAACACCGGAAAGCGAAAACTTTTTTGCAATGTCACCGCCGGCAAGTATTTTAACCGACGGGATTTTCCCGGCGCGCGCCGTAATAAGCCCTTTCTTTAAAAGCGTTTTCGGTGTGATTGACGCACCGGATTCAAACGCATTCTCAAGCGCGCCGACATTAACAGGGATGACGATTTCGCGTCCGCTGTGCACCGCTGTCGCGCGGTGTTTTCCATAGCCACGCCGCTTCGGGAGTTTTTTGATAATATCGCGAAATTCCGGACGGAGTTTTCTGCCGGCGCGCGCTTTCTGTCCTTTCGTGCCACGACCGGAAGTCTTACCACGCCTACCACCGCGGCCCACCTGCCGCGCCTTCTTGTTCGCATGAGTTCTTGTAACATTATGGATTTGCATATGTAAAATATTAACGCCGCGCGGCGGTTGACGCGCCGGCAAGCATACCAAGCGCCTTAATGGCGGCACGCGCGTTGTTAGTTGGATTTTTACTGCGTGAAAGGATTTTCGCGCCAGCGTCTTTTATACCGGCGAGGTCAAGCACTATGCGTACCGAACTTCCGGCCACCACGCCTTTCCCCGGTGCCGGCCAAATTGTAACGCGCGAACTCGCGTACTTGGATCCAACTTCGTGGGCAATCATCATCTCTTTTGAAAGAGGTATCGCGAGCATATGCTTTTTCGCATCTCGCGTTGCTTTCTCAATCGCAAGCGCGGTATCGGCTGCCTTGCCCAAGCCGACCCCCACAGACCCTTTCCGATTCCCGATAACAACTGCCGCCGAAAAACTGAATCGGCGTCCGCCGGCAACAACGCGCGTCACGCGACGCACGCCGATAACTTTGTGATCAAACTCGGAGCGCGGGCGCTCTTTACGCTCACGCCGTAAAGGACGGCGACCGCCGGCGCCACCCGTATTCTCTCCTTTCCCATGTCGAGCGCGTTCCGGGCGACGCTTCCCTACCGGTGTTTTGTGCCCGCGCGCGCGTTCATTGTCTGGAGCTACACTCTGGCGTTTTGCGTCAGGTACAGCGACATTTGTTTTTTCTGTTGTGTGTTTTGCTTCAGGCATATTGATTATTAAAATAAGAGCCCTCCCTCACGCGCACCTTCAGCCAACGCCTTCACACGGCCGGTATAAATAAAACCGCCACGGTCAAAAACAACGGAAGAAATCTTTTTCGCCTTGGCTTCCTTCGCAAGCATCATACCGGCATTTTTTGCACGCTCCGTCTTCGTCTTACCGGCCACCTTCAAGTCGGTCACTGCCACAAGCGTCGCGTGAGCGTCATCATCTACAAGCTGCGCGGTAATCGCTTTTACAGAGCGATACACGGAGAGACGCGGCTTTGCCGCCGTTCCTGATACTATTGCGCGGATGCGACGGTGCCTCCGTGCGCGTTTTTCTTTTTTTTGCATACTGATTGCCATAATAATTTTTATGTGACCGATTTCTTGCCCTGCTTCCGGCGGACAATCTCGTTTTCATACCTTATACCTTTGCCTTTATACGGCTCCGGCTTCCGTGCGTCGCGGATCTTCGCCGCAAACTGACCGACAACCTCTTTATCTATACCGGAAATGGTAATGTTGTTTTTTTCTACAGTTACCGTGAGTCCGTTCGGAATTGAAAATAGTACCGGATGAGAGTAGCCGAGCAGAAATTTCAAACTCGTGCCGGAAACCTCTGCGCGATATCCCACGCCCTCAACAATTAACTTCTTCTGGAATGGCGTTACGACGCCATCTATCATATTGCGAATGTGTGACATATAAGTACCCCATAGCATACGCGCCTGCGCCGTTTCTTCTTTAAGAGACGAAGTGATTTCATTGCCCTCTTTGTGAATCGCAATACTTGTCACACCAAAACACCGTGAGAGTTCTCCGTGCGGACCTTTCACTGTAAGCGTGCCGTCATCAGATAGAGAAACCTCCACTTTTTCCGGTACCACGATAATTTGTTTGCCGATTCTAGACATAATCTGTTTACCTTACCAAATCGTAAATAGCACTTCGCCGCCAACCTTCGCTTTCCGTGCGTCCGTGTCCGAAAGAATACCTTTCGGCGTCGTAACGACAATCATACCGTGCCCGCGTCGTAAAGGGCGTATCTCACGGAAACCTTGATATATGCGACACGAAGGTTTGGAAACGCGGCGGCTACCTATAATCTTCGGAGCACCTTCCTTGGTGTATGCAAGTTCAACCTCAAGTAATTTATTCTGTTTTTTGCCGATAGTGCCTACCCGAGCTACATACCCGTTTTTCGCAAGTATCTTCGCGATATCATTCTTTATTTTTGAATACGGAAAACGCACGGATTGTTTCTTCGCCGCGCCAGCGTTTCTAATATGAGAAAGCATGTCTGAAATCGGATCCATATCTGCAAAAAATAACGGTTACCAGCTGGATTTGCGTATGCCGGGAAGCATACCTTCATTAGCAAGCTCTCTAAAGCAGATGCGGCATAGGTCAAAGTCGCGCATATAGCCGCGCTTCCTGCCACACCGAAAACACCGGCGCACAATCCGGGAACTAAATTTCGGCGTTTTTGCCGCTCGTGCAATGACTGATTTTTTCGCCATACTATGAAAAAAACTATGAAAAAATAAAAGCCAGCTTCGCCAGCGTTTCAAAGAGAATACTAGCAGGCGCGATATAGTCTGTCAAACAATCAAAAACCCGCACCGGCATAATGCGGGTGCGGGTTTTTGCGTTTTCTTTACGCGTGTGCGGTTTTTTAATACATATCAGGCATGCCGCCGCCCATTCCTCCCATACCTCCCATACCCGCATCTTTTTTCTCTTCCGGCTCGTCAGTTATCGCAACTTCCGTGGTGAGAAAAATCGCCGCCGCAGACGCCGCGTTCTCAAGCGCGGAACGCTCCACTTT